>Ga0194135_10000973_pt1 | contig 16670 bp, 4 predicted proteins | sample LitLau_LLRF_2013_FD_134024 | JGI IMG/M metagenome (GOLD analysis project Ga0194135, IMG submission 134024) | Freshwater sediment microbial communities in response to fracking from North America - Little Laurel Run_MetaG_LLRF_2013 (version 2) | ecosystem: Environmental > Aquatic > Freshwater >...
AACAACAATAAAGCAAATGGACCAGCCAATATCCAAGAGATCCTAAAGAAACCAGCGGAAAGTGTGCAGAGTCATTACTACACGCCTAAGGATAACTTTCAATACTACGATACAACTGGAGGATCTGGAGATTACGGTGCTCCCGTTTCAGGTTACCAGGATTCTTATGGACCACCTCCAGTTGGAAGTACCGGTGGGTACGACGATGGTAATGTGGGAGGAGGGTACGTAACGACAGGTGGACACGATGGGGGATCTAAGGGAGGATATGTTGAGTCCGGAGGCTACGGTGGAGGATCTAAAGGCGGATATTCCGGAGGGCATGGTGGTGGTGGTGGTGGTGGTATTGGTAAGGGCAATGTCGTGGGCAGCCTTCTAGGAACAGTGAAAGGAGTTGCTGGCCACAAGGCAGCTCAGTTTGGAAACATCGTCCAACAGAAAGGAGAGGTAGGAACTCAGATTTTGAACCAAGGAGGAAAAATTGTCCAGTCTGCAGTTGAACAAAAAGCAAACAAAGCTAAGGCCATAGGAAATGTTTTGGCTCAAGCTCCACGAGCCATCACAAGTGTTATCGGGGCAAAGGCTCAGTTGGCTTCAAGTGCTATCCAGTACGGAACGAATACTGTTGGAACAATTGTACGAGTGAAGGCTCAAGCGGCTCACCAAGCAGCAGAACTCATTGGAGCCAAAGGAAAAGCAGCATCTGCCGTTATCAAAGCGACTGGAGGAACTGCAGCTGACCTTATCGTAGCTAAAGGAAAGGGACTGGCTAACCTCATTCGAAGTGGAGGAAAAACTGCCACTGCTATTTTGGACAGCAAAGGTAACACTGTTCAGCAGATCGCATCTGTTCTAGCTGGAAAAGGTAAGGGAGGAGGAGGTTACAGTGGAGGCTACAATGGAGGAGGTGGCTCCGTCAGCACTTCTTATGGGGGTGACCTCGGAGGAGGATTTGGAAGTGGAGGTGATGGATGGAATGACTGGGCTGCATCAGCCCCAGCTCCCCAAATAGCTCAGTACGGCGAAAGAAACACTTTCGAGGAACTTCAGTCTGCTTTGAAATCTGTCGCAGAATCCCCCGCTTCTTCCTACGGGTCCCCTCCCACTGAAAAACTTTCCAGTGCTTTCCGTTCCATGTATGACTCGTACATGAAGAATGGGATGGGCAATAATAATCCAGTTGGAGCGTTTTCTTCTCCTGTGGGTGTGGCCACTGCTCCAGCTTCCGCTTCATCTGAAGACGAATACGGTGGAGAGTCATTAGAGAAGAAACATTCCGCCACTTCCATCGGAGATAGTCTTTCAAAAATAAGCAAAGTGTTTAACAATGTTGCTACTGTTTTAGAAAAATTCAATGCACCAAAGAGCCAGTAATCTTGATCGCATGTGTACTAGGTTTACCGAATTTTGACTCCTCAAAGAATAGTCTCACTTTCATTTAGAATTATATTTTTATACATTTTTTGTTAAGTGTCCAAGCACAAAGGTACATACAATTTATTACATTAGTTATTTTGAATATTTTCAAATGATGATTGTTTGAAAAAGCACCATAGTCAATCGCTTTGCCTGTTAAAAATAAATCCATTTGAAGAACTTATGATTGTACTAAATGAGTGAGATTGTCTGAAATATATCGAGCTGACTGATGACGAGAGCTGCAGAATGAAAAAGGTGTGTGTGGCCAAATATTCGTGTATACTTTTGGGTAGTTTTTTTTCTTTCGAAGAAGTTAATGTAGGTGAATCTAAAAGTCAAAAGCATCAGTCAACCAGGAAATTAACTTTCATTGATTTTATCGATAGATTGGCTCAATCAATCAATTCTGAATTCTCCCAACATATTGTTAATAATTGATAGCAAAGACCTTTTAATAATAATAAGTACCACACCACACAAAATGTAAAGCTAGAATATAACTCTCAATACATTTTTTTTCAAATTTCCACTCAAAATTCTAAGAAACTATAAATTGTATAATTATGTAATTTGTTAGGCAAACTTCTTGGAGACGTTGCGTCCTCAATTCAGTGGGAAAAAACTACCCTGCTACGAAGTCATACGTTTATATTAAAGAGTTAACAAAATACCAACATGTGATTCACACACAACTTTAGGGAGTTTAGGAAGAAAGTGAATTGTTCAACTTTTTCACGTCGACTATCATCGTTCAACCCGAAGCCCACAACTGACACGGCAATGTGTGTGTGTGTGTATCGTAACATCATAAAAGTTCTTGCTTAATTGGGCTCATATATTTTTACGAGCAAAAAATATTAAACTTTTAACGTTAATGTAAGTTTTGAGTCTCCTGCAAATTGTAATAATAATACGTTTAAGCAAAACCAAAGTGTGGATGGGCCATTTTTTCGTTACACGGCTATTGCCTAATAAGAAAAGCTTCATAACATAATTCCCGTCATAATTAGAATTTACTAAACTTCACTAGTGCCTGCAGGGAACAAAAAAGACTGTGAGGCTTTTAAAACTATATTTGCGTGTTGACACCTTCCTTCGTCTATCTTTTTATTAATATGATAATTTTCTAGAGTGTGTGTGTGTGTGATTTCTTATTTTTCATAAAATGATTTTTGTGGCTTGCTCGTGTATGAATGAGTTGATGGAATGTGATGAGTAGGCTTCCTTCAAAGGGAGTATATCGAGTATCATATAATTACACTTCTGCATTGAATGATTGCCATGTATGAATGTTTGTGTGTGTGTATGTGTGGGAATAGTCCACAGAGATCATCAGAAAGAACGGATTTCCTATACAATAAAAAACAAGACTTTCAGGATTAGGTTACAATTAAAGAATAATTGTGTGTGTACATAAAATTGATACTCGTTTGTGATGTGAACGCATAACCAATCTTTACGTCTAAAGCCACAATCTATGATATGTGTTGGGAAGAAAAGACTTCAATGTAGAGCAATGTATCAAATGTTGCATAAAAACTTGGAAATAAAGACTCTTATGAATCAAATTAATGTTGTATGTGTGTGTGTACGTAATATTTCATTCTGCATTCTTCCTTGAGAACTTTCACCTTATTCCACAAGAATTATTGAAACATTTGCCAACCAACTTCTGAAACCCTGCTTGCTGATGTATTTACCACTACCAACAACCAGCAGAAGCTGAATCTGTAGTTTTGTACTAAATAATTATGTTGTCGAGAGTAAATGGATACGGAAAAAGTGGTTTTTCGTCTTATTAAATATCCCAAGTCTTTAAGTTTTATTGCTAATTAATCGTCCATTTCAGTTTTTTTTGTACTGCGCAACTGTCAATATACTTTAGTACTTTAGCTTTCTTGATTCTTTGAGCAAACATGTAAGATCTGTAAACATGTTAAAGTGTGTTCGATGGAGTCTCCATTTCAATTTACTTTTTTGTACACATTTTGTGTCAAATTGATATTTTGATTGACTGATTAAACATACTAATAAGATAACACATACGCATGCTAAATGAAGGAAGCATATTTTCTACTCACGACAGAGCTCCCAGTCTTCGTTTGTCATACTAATAAGCCACGCGAAGAAAAGTAATTATCACAACTCCATGTACACGTTCATGAACTAAAAGAATTAAAGTGCGATTTGCCAAGTCCGCGTTTATGGCTAAAGAATTTATTAACAATAACTTTAAACTAATGTCTGGGAGAAGACATTTAATCTTTTATTAGCTAAGCATCCGCTGCTCCTACCATTGACTATATATGTATCAGATTGACAACACGTAGGTCGTAAAATCTTATGGGACTATATAGTTTCTCCTTTGAACAAGGTTCATAAATAAGACTTGAAGGAGGTGTGCAATTGTTGTCTTATTCAACCATTGTCCATTTTTCAAGTTATTGAATCCGAAGACTCAGGATAACAACAGACTAATGAGACTCCCTCCCAAGTCAAACAAGTCATGCAGATGCATAGGACTTATTAAACTCATGTAATAACCATTTCTATGAAGTTATGACCTGCGTCTGATGAAGCTGATACGCGCATCACACTTCCACGAACAATTTTATGATGTAAATCAAACCCAAATGCTTCAACAACAATCGGTGATTACAGTAAATACTTTTGATAATCAATATATTTCCGATTGCGTTCAAAGCTGTCATAATTATTGCACCTAGAATAATAGCGTTAGTATTTGCGATGCAATCGATATGCACACGTGAACCTTTGTTTAACAAGTTAAAGGTCGGAATTTTTTAAAAATCGCTTTGGGTGTCAATTCTTAGTTAGTAAAAGCTCTTCATGTAATCGATTTCCATTTGAAGTGGTCACGAATTCATGCAAAAGTCACAGGTTACTTGATCGGGTAATTGAGATTTTTGGTAAACTCATTTATTATCATGTAGGTATATTCTCTCCTGACTCTATCGAAGTTAACCTGCCGACTTCATCTCTATTAATTGTTTTTTTCCACTCTCACAATTTGATTCATTTCTCGCGTTTTAATTTGCATATAATACCTACATAATTTAAAGTAACAAAAAACCTCGTGTACACCTAGGCAAGGCAATCTCGCAAAGACTACCGACATAATGTGAACTTAAGTAAATGCTTTATGTTCTGGACCAGTTTTAACAAATGCGCATTATATGAAGAATTTCACTCCAAAAGTAACGTTCATGAGTAATACACTATCAAACTAAAAATTTGAGTTTTCAAAGTAAATTCAATGTTGGCTTCTGTACTAAAATGGTTTTGCAAGGGCCATTTGATGCATACACGATATATGATAGCTAGTTATTTTGAAAAGCCAAAACGAAAAGGCTGGCAATAACCGAATGTGGTAAGTCGAATTGGAATTACAACAGGGATCTCGTACAATTATATCATCGTGGTTTTTGGTTTAGTTTACAGATAAGTTTCAAAAGTGTTGCGAGCGCAGTCAAGCGGAAATATAAAATAGTTTTGCTTATCGATATTTTGTTAAGATGAGACTAGTGTCGTCGTTGAGAGGTGCAAAGGGGAAAAGTGGTCAAACATGTTGTCTAGTACGTATTTTAGAGGCTAACTAACTTAAGATACTCGCATGTAATCGAGAGAGATTGATCATTTTTCTGCACGCTTTGTACTGAAGTGCAATTTTATCATGTTCGAATCAACAAACCAATCAGTAATTCAAACAGAATTATTGTCGGAAATCAGCCAATTTGACACAAACAACATATTCCTCATTTTATGCAGTTTATGCAATCTGTCAGATCAGCACGACTTTAGGAGTTTGAAAATGCAGTACATAATTCACAAATTGACAGATTATACAGTAAGTTCTTTCTTCTATACATACGATTTGATTTGGGATGATCGCATGTTAACGTTTGAACCTCAAACGGACCTTCTCCTCTACTCCATTTTCTTGGAGGTAAATTCTGCTGTGGATGCTTCAGATACCTCAGAAACTTTCCCAGCTGAAGTTTCTCCGATCCAAATACGAATTTTTATTCAAAATGCTTTTATGAAACCCGAATAGAACTAACAATCTTGAAGAGAAGTGTGTGCGCATCTTCTTTCCATAAAAATCAATCAATTATCCTCTGTAACATAGAACAGCACCAGGCAATGCAATGGGCAGTTTGGGCCTAAGACAGTTACACACGCGTGACTCTTCATCATCATCATGACATGATGTGTGTGTTGTGTGTCAGGTATAATATTCCTACATACACACACACACACACCAAGAGAGATTACATGACAAAGATTAATTCCTGAAGAGATTCATTAAGTAACCTTTTTCTTCGAAGTTCGATTTCACTTTCTACGGACGCTTTTATTATTGTATTCTTCTAGAGACAGAGATGATGATGACCTGGTGGCCTATGAGGAGCGAAGAGCTCGATGAACTTGAATGCATATGCATACACGAATCCAATAATGTAAGGATTGGTGTGGCGTAATTGGGATAATTTACATAACTCTGTTACGAATTTCACATTTTCTGTCTGTCAACAATATAAAAACAGGTATTGGATTTCTTTCGCTTGATCTCTCTTGTGTTCCCTCTACATTAAAGATATCAAGCACAATAAAGCAGCAAGGGTCATCCTCGCTTGTAGTTATTGTACACTTTTCTCTCGTAAAAATGCCACAAACGGTTGTCTAATGTCCGATGCACACTATAACGCACTCTTACTTTCAACTATAATTCTGTTACCTCATTCATGCGGATGTGTTATTTCATACCCACCTTCACCTATCCCATATTATTGGTCACTAAAAACTCCTTCACTATCTTTTCTTATTTGGTAAAAACCCTTAAGTGTCTTTTTGCACATCACTCCTCGTATATCTTTTAGATTTGAAGTGTCCGAGGGCATAAATAAGCTCCCTTGCACGTCAATCCACTCTCATTCCACTTTTATAATCCGCATACAACTTACTACTCTGATTATAGTCTTCTAGTTCAAAGGACATGACATTCTAGACTGGCACAAATCACTTCTCTCTTGTCTCATTAGCTAGATCTGTGTTGAACCACCAAACTTTGTTAATCATGAAAAGGAGGGTGCTAGCTAAGCTAGCAGTGGGAGTGTTCGTATCAGCTACGTTCTTTTGTGCTGCTGTGTCATCGCTACCTGTGGAACCTCATTCCAGTAGCAAGGAAATTGAAGACTTTCTTACTAAAGAAATAGTTAAGCCTGATGGTAAGCACAAGTTCAAGGATGCCTACAATTCAAAATCGAAATACTCGCGATGTAATAATTTTGTGCTGTTTTTATTCTGTTACGGAATGAAGGTGTAGACAAACGATCCGGAGATGGAGAGCTTGTCTCCGAGGCTTCCTCTGACATTGCAACTATAGTTGAACCGCAAAGAAAACCCGAAAGGATTTCTGTGACTATTTTCAAGGAATACAAAGTGAAGAAGTCCAATGGAGAATACGTCACGATCCAAAAGGAAGACGGAGGTTTGCTTGTAGCTGCATTTATATTTTTAATTTTTATAGAGCAAATAAATAAAGTGTGTGTCCTTCACTTGACACTTTCAATCACATTTTAGGAAGCGAGCATCCTCCTGCAGTGCAAAGCTTTATTGAACAGGAAACAGGTGAATCATCTCCAGCAGAGATCCGCGTTGAGGCTCCAACGATTTACGTAGAACGAGATCAACCAGCCTACAAGCTCGAAGAAGGTTCCAGCACAAAGCCATCTCAGATTGAAAGAATCCCTGGGATGACCTTTGGCACGGAGTTCCAACGAGTACCTTCCATTTCCTATTATGACGAATCCCCAATTCAAAGGATTCCTTCGCAAGAATCTCAACTGAACATCCAGAAAGCTAATACCCCTCAAATTGAAGCCATTCCTACTCCTGCAAATATTTTGAACTTTCCCTCAGAGTCTGCTACAAGCAGCAAAGTTTTCATCCCCAAAAGAAAGACAATGGACGGTTGGCTTCCTATTTACGGACGACGAAGTCTTGTTCGAGGAACAGTGAGCGATTTGTACCACAGACCCAGTGCCCAAGACAGCTCTTTTCCAAAGGGCACTTACTCTCCTGGAAAAGCCGTTTTCAATCAGAACTCCTTAGACACCGCTTCCAGTAACACTGTGCCTCAAGTTATTCCTTTTATTCAAGTAGCTGCAGCTCAGATGATGGTCCCCAAAGTACAGCAGACCATTACTCAGCAGTTGCAACAACATCACATTGCTCAGCCACAAACTTTGATTCCCCAATTCCAATCATTAATTGCCCATGCTTCTGCTTTACAGCCTCATGAAAACAACGTGTACGCTCAATCTTCGTTGTCTGAGTCTGTAATCCAACCTGCTCAGCTTTTGTTATCTTCCCAAAGCCAGAATGTTCAACAAGAACAAAGAACCTTCCCTCAACCTCAAATTATCCCGATTGTTCAGCCTAAGCTTCAATTTTTTACTCGGGACGAAGTTGTTCAGCAAGGACGATCAGTAGCTCAGCCAATTTTTCAAAATATTGCCCCACAAGGCGGAGCCCCCATCACCCAGCTTTCTCAGATGAAAGATTTGTTCATAGAAAATAGAACCCCACAAGACGGCCCTGTTCCCAAAAACGTAGTGATTCACGCACAAAATGTAATCATTGGGAGTCATAGACAAAACGAATCTCAAGCAGGGGGAGCTTCATCGTCGTCTGCCACTGCAAGTCAAATTGAAGAATTCGGATCCACTCCACAAATCACGGCACAGTTGAGGCAACAATTTCTTGTTTCTAAACATCCATCACACCCGCTGTCAGGAAAGCCATTCCCTGCAGGGGGACTTCCCTTGAGATCTCTCGCTCAAGCTCTTCGGAACGGAGCCTTTTCTCCAGACTCTAATGATATCCAATCTAGTTATTCTGGGAAGCAAAAGAATATAATGGAGATCACGATTCCTCATACATTCAAAATCAAAAGCCAACAGACTTCTGCGTCTATCAACCAGCCTGTCACCCACGGAGGAGGGTACGGTGGAGGTCCACCAAAACTTAGCAATCACAACAAAGGACAAAGTGACTACGGAGACAGTGTCAAGTACAAGACTCCAGGAGAAGTGGGACACATTGACATTGTGGACGCTCAACCTATTGGAGAAGGAGGATATAATAACAACCATGGAGGAGGAGGGGGAGATGGATCTCTTCACCATGCTGCTCAGGATTTGAAACAAAGACTAGTTCAGATGGTGATGCAAGAGTTGGCTGCTACGTATGGAATTCCTGGAAAGCGTCCTGGAGCTCCTCTAGGTCAGTATGGAGTTCCCAATGCCCCAGGCTCCAATTATGGAGTCCCTTCTGGACAGTACGGAGCTCCAGGTGGAGGAAATCATGGACCGTCTAACGAATATGGACCTCCAGGGGCAGGAAATCACGGACCATCTGAAGAGTATGGACCTCCTTCAAATGATGGACATTCGGGTAATTACGGAGGTCCTTCAAACGGACCGTCATCTGAATATGGAGCACCTTCGGAGGAATATGGAGCTCCAGCTGGAGCCGTTACAACAGTAGAGACTTCTGGACATTATGACAACCACCATTTGTCCCCTCCACCAATCCCTACTACTTTGGCAGTCGACTTCGACATTGGATCTACTTTCCCTAAAGGCCATGGAGGCCACGGAGGTCATGGTGGTGGATGGGGCCACGGTGAAGAAGTCACAGTTGTTGATGCACATGCAGGTCCAGAAGGGCCCACTGCAAAAGACCAGATTGCAAAATTAGGGAAGAATCTTTTCTGGGCTGCCCTGGATTTCTCAAGAAAGTACAATCCAATAACTTTCTACGAGAAGGTGAAGGAGTTTCCCCCAATTCGTTTCGAAGTTTATGATGACCACCACGGTAAGGACCACAAGAGAAAAGATAAGAAGAAGCGACGGTCTGAAAAAGATGACTAAAAGGGTGTAGGTGGATTTAGAATCTTCCAGAAGCATTTACGACGTTATTGTTGGTAGACAAATAGAATTGGAAGGGTTGAATGGTGGATAGTCATGACAAGACCAAAGGTATACGCGAATATGCCATATACATAATTATTAGCATATAAACATGAATGAATGAGTCAGGCAGTATTTCTGAAAGTAGAAGTAACTGCATCAACGAATCATTGTATGGTTCACTCGTGTATTTGTTGCAGACTGATTGAAATGTGTATTTTTGTTGATTTATTAGTTATACATTATTTATAGATTGATTTTTCGTTTAATAAAATGGGTCTTTGAACTGTTTTTATCAAAATGCCTAAAAACTGCAATTGTAACTCGGAATCTTATTCGATATTGCTCTTCAGTGTGGAACTCTCTTGGTTTGTGTACAAGAATATACAGAGTACATGTATTTTGTCTGCTCCGTTGCAGCTAGGAATTTATTTTAAGCCATTTTCCTGGGTTCACATAATTCAGAATAAACCGCATAAGTGCACAGGCACACCGATATCTGTCATAAAATTCGGAAATTGGAAACTACGAAATAACCTGCATGAATTTGGACGCTACGGATTAAATATCCCCCAGTTCAAAACGCATGAACATAAGGCGTAAGGAGATTTTGACGAAATATTACAGTTTTTTAGTAATAGCAGTCTTGACTGGTAACTTTAACCTTGAACTTTTATGATTCAATTGATAAATTTTGGAATAGTCGTATTATAATAATTAATTACTACTTTTATTACTAGCCTCATCCAGTGAACTGCCAAGTGGACAAAATTTGAATGAAACAGGAAAAAAGTGTAGACCGCAAAGGTGCACACTGGTATATATATATTCATATCAAATTCAGAAATTTCAAATGATGAAATACCATTGACATATTCCCAAGTTCAAAGTATGTGAAGATTTCTATAAATAGCAATCTTGATTACTCTGAGCCATGCGATATATTATTACGCCCGCTTCGTGTGTAAATATTAAAGAAATCTCACACTTCTCTAACAATTAAGTCATTATTAATAGTGTACCCGTACCCACTTTAATCTTGAGCTTCTATTGAATTGATTTATATTGAATTCAATATTATTGAATACTATTGATAATTAATACTATTATCATTATTAATTACAATCTTATCCAGCTAATACTGCTAATTGAAAAATTCGAAACTGCAAATTGTGAAATCCAAACAGACAAATAAAAATCTAGAATACATTTAATTACAAAGAGTAGGCAAACAGTAGAAAGTTAATTTTTCTACATGTCAGTACTACAGGTGCATACGCGCCTATATAGTTGTTGCATAATTTTTATTCTGAGGAATATTGGTACATTATTCTAGTCAACTTCTAGAAGCATTTTTGAATCGCCATAATTGACTATGGATTCGTCTATAATGCCTGCCTGCAGATATACATACGTACGGGAAGCCAGTCACATACACGAACCAGCTCAGCGTTAATTTGCACTATAAAGACATCTGAACTTGTAGAACAACGAACGCATTCTCCTAGAATTATTTACGACATGACCATTGCCAATAGATGACATATCGAAGCGGAAGTCAATCTCCACCAACAGGAAATACTTTGCATATTATTTTTCATTATTGCATTAAACATAATTCCACGCAGTATGTCTGCCATAAGGAGTTTTCTTCGCCAGCCCTACATTTTTCATTAAGGACACACGATTTCTATGTAGATTATCGCCACCACGTAGGTACAATAGAGCATTATTGTATTACACTAGCGACCCAATCCCTTTTTCTGAATTGTGAATGAGCATATATGACTCGAGAGCTAAGTACAAATGTAGAAACCATTGATTATACATTTATTTAACCAGAAAATTATCTTTTTCCCCAAAAAGACAAATGTATTTAACAACAAGATTGGTAGAAGTGCATTTCCTATAATATATGTTCCTCACAGAAAGGGAAAGACTTTAAGTTTAGGTCACCACAAGATGAGCACTTGGATGCAATTTGATCCACACTCACTTTTTGGTTGTTTTATTGCTGTGTACTAAACACCAAATACGCATACTGCACTCTCGGTCAGTTATTAGTTGCAATTTAGGTTAAAATGCCAAACAAATAATGGGAAAACAAGACTTTAGCCAATTTTTCCTTCGTAAAACCTGTTTCAGTAAATCCCAAATACGTCGCTCTTCAGTCTGATGATGAAGTCTCGCTGTAGAAATTTCACACGTAGAAATATCATGTATGCTCAACAACAAATAGTGTCTTTTTATTTTCATAGTTTTATTAAGTACAAGTTATTCTCCTTTACATCCGCAAAGCTAATTTTTCTTACAATTTGTTAGAAGACCACTAGTTACTAAAATAATCTAGGAAATAAACATTAAAGTAGACTATGATTGCAGTAGATTCGAACGCGTAATGTTGGAATGAAGATCCTACAAAATTCTAAAATGCTGATTGTACCCAAAATGGCCAAACGTCAAATGAATCCAAACGGCAATTTCCAAATTTGTTGCATCTTACAATTATCAAAATGGTAATAAGTGATTGTTGTGAGGGGGAATTCTGGGGAAGTTGTGTAGTAGCAAGTTAGCAAGGAGCTCTGAATATTCATTCATAATATTTTTGTAAATTTTAGGAAGTGGTTTCTTATTCCTTTTACCCGATGGCTATACACGCTTTTATATTCTAGTAAACGACGACACGCAATTATAGTTTGCAAGTTATCACCGTCAATTTATACACGACATGATAATGCTGATCTCATATTATGTGTGTGGGTTTCTTTGTAGATGAACTTCATTTCATTACACATATGATTACGAGGAATTTCACTATCATTACAAGTACACTAGTTATAGAGTCTATAGTGGACTAGTAGGTTATCATATCATCGTCGTGATCGAAGAGAAGGTGATTTCTCTCTAACGCTTAAAAAGTAAATTCTCATTGGGATGCATAAGGCTGCTCCTTCATCGTCTCGTTATCATTATATAGAATTGAGAATCATCTTCTAAATTCTTAAAATCTAAGACAAAACTCGTTCACTTCCTTCACGAATCGAGTCACTTTATCCGAAGCGAAGGACATGAGAGGGTGATCATCGTGTCTTCTTCTTATTCCGTAATTATTGTCATTTATCGAACTAACGTGAAATCCCATAATATCATGGGGACGAGAAGTCTACCCGTAGTATTCTTGCTTATTGTGGGTGCTGTCTCTGGACAACAGTCTTACGGACCTCCTGGATACCAGCCAGGAATTCCTATTGGATCTGGTGAGTACACTTCATAACATTTATAATACCATAACTAATAATAATAGGTTAGAGACGTACAAAGTGAGACTGATAAGTGCGAAATTGGATTAGATGGCGATGCAATAGTAAAGACAGAAGGGTATGAGATTCCCGACAGTAGAAGTTCAGGCTACCGCGGCGGACCTTCATCGTCTCTTTTGTCTTCGGCCATTAGCGATAGTGTGAGTCTCAGTTATGGAGCTCCTTCGGCCAGGTCTGAGTCATACGGCGCTCCTTCTCAGCCAGCAAGCAATCAGGCATACGGAGTTCCAGGAATTGGCTCTGGTAAACCTTTGACCAGCTACAAGAATGCATTGGACAATGCGAGATATCAGATCGTTCCTGAGTCAAGTCTCCCCGAACAGCATTCAAATCTCATTAGGTACATTGTCCTGAAGGAGTTTGCAGTTTCTCCAAATGGAACGATAACCCCAATGGATCCTGAAGGAGTCAGTTTGATTGGTAAGACTGCGTTGACTGCAGGAGGTGGTCGCGGATCTGGGGAAGTTGAAATCCTCAAAGTACAAATGCCTGGAAGTGGAGAAACTGGAAGTAGTCAGTCGTCAGGAGCAGGAGCCAGCAATGTTGCCTATGGACCTCCAGGTTATCCTGCAGGAAAGCCTAATGGAGATGACAACAATGACTTGGGCGATGAGGATGATGATTACGATGGGGACAACAATGGTGAGGATTACGATGAAGGAGACTACGACGAAGATGGCAATGTAGACAACAATTCTGTTAGTGGTGGAGAAATGCAACGAACTGCTGCTGCTTCTGGAATGGCTTCTTTCATGCAAGGAGCTGCTTCTGGGGAAGGAATGCAAGTTTTTCCAGCACGAGGAGTGGCACTGAACAACGCCCGACGACAATCCCAAGAGAACAAGCCAGTTTCATCGGAAACAGAAGCTTTTATGTTTTCAGATCCAAACAGTGGAGAAACGACAAGTTCTCGCAGGCAAAGTACAGCTTCCTTCAACGTGAATTCACCTTCTTTAAATATAAACGCTCAGGCCCAAAGTGGAGGTGTTCGAAATGCTCTGCGAAACGCTGGAAATCGAATCCGTCCAAATAGGAACCGCAACAACAGGAATAGAAATAGGAACAGGAATCGAGCTAACAGGAACAGAAACAGAAGCAACAACAGGAACAGAGGCACTCAGAACCGAGTTATCGGTGGAGCTCCTGCATCTTCTGCTGCCGCCGCTACGTCTTCTGAAGGATCCTCTGGGGGTGCTGCATCGATGGCCTCTCAAATGGCTGAGATTCAATCTGCATTGAACTTGATTTCGACCTATTTGGAACAAATGAAACAAGCCGGAAGGCCTTCCAGCTCTCTCGCTGCCCCCGGAGCAGGACTTCTCTCAGCTGCTCTTCCTTTCACGAACAGCGGAGGGGGACCATATCCAGCTTCAGGCCAAAGTGCTAGAGGAGCTTCTTCTGGATCCGCGTCTGCAGCATCATCATCATCATCATCATCATCATCTGGATCTTCTTCCAGTGGAAATAACAATGATGCCATTGTAATCACTTCAGAATCTCCAGCAACACCAACACAAACTACTTTCCCTGCTTCGACTTACGGACCTCCTCCTGGTACCGCAGGATTCAGTCTCCAAGCTGGAAGCGTTTTCCCCCAAGTAGCCGACGCGATAACACGACCACTTCAACAAGCCGCGGGGTTGAAGTCATCCCTTGTAACCACACTGGTTAATGGATTAAGTAATGGGATTAGGAATATCGGAGCTCAGGCTTCTGCAGCAGCTGCCACTAATTCTGCCTCTACTCCTTCTCCTGTCTATGGAGCCCCTTCAGCCACAGCGACAAATCCCCTTGGACTTCTCCGAGCTTTCAAAGGAGGAGTCGTCAATACAGTCGCCAACAAGGGACGAGCTGCCGTGGGAATTGTCGGGACTAAAGGGCAGCTTGTAGTGAAGCAAGTTGGAACAGGAGCCAACCTCGTGTCGAAGGGTCTTTCCCAAACTCTCGCGAATAAACACGAAGCTATCCAAGGCGTCATTAATCACATCACATCTATTTTCCAAAGCAATCCAAACCTCTTAAACTCAGGAACTGCTTATGGTAGCTACTAAACTCATTGTGTGTGAGTAGTTTCATCGCCGCATCAAGCTCAAGTAGAATTAAAAATGGGGAAGATGTACCAAAAGTTTCAGACCTTCCCTCATCTTCGCGTGACAGGCGTATAAGAAGGCAAAATAAAAAAGATTGTCTATTCAATGTATAGGTTAACTCGGTGGCTGTCTAGTCAGACCGTTAAATTGTGTTTAGAAACTTCGATCTTGCTCTTTGGAGAAACATTTTCTTCAAAGACACAAAGATTAACCTCAGCAGTTCATTCATTTTTATTATAATAATAAAACAAGGTCGCATATATTTTATGTTTAAAAGTGTCGTTTTGTACTCGATTGTTTTTGTGTAAAAATAAAAAGTTATGTTTTTGTCTCTTTGATGCTTGCGCGTTTAAGGAGAAAAGTGAATTTTCATAAGGGAAACCACCGCATATAGGAAACAATAATAACTTACGGTTTCTCTTAATGTTGCAGTCGTGTCGTCGTGTGCAGTGTAATGATGATGATGTACTAGTAAAGAGGAACATATAATCAATATATAAGTTACATTAACACATTAAGCATCTTCATGTTAAATTGTTCTTATGCTTCACTCTTGAAGATGAGGTCAAACGCCTTATTCACAAACAACACGTCTTCGTAGGTGCTATAGTTGATTTATTGCATGCAAAAATGCCAAACCGGTCTGTCGTGCCCAACTTTCGTTTTTGTAGTCCCTGCAGGTGCTTTCACCTAAAAACAAACGATCCCCATGCACCCTACAGACCTTTATATAGGTAGGTACCTTATAAGACAAGTCTAAATTCTTATAGGTTGTTAGTCCAAGTGTGTGTACTATGATAACTACGATTAAATATTCGAATGCAGTTGATGTATTATTATTACTACATTTAAAAAAGTAGCCTAGATTAGAAGAATTATTAGATTTCTAGACTTCCGATAAGATTAGTTGCGTGCAATATGGAAATTGCTACTCATGATACAACTTGAGCGAATTGGAGTCAGCAATAACAAGTGTAATTGTAATTGTGCGTAGGCTTATGAGTGATTATTTTGAATGATACTTACTTATACTGATAGGCTGCTAATTTTCCTGTTTGCTTAATCGGATCATTTGATATTTATTTGTAGTATTCTCATGTATGAAGTTGTGTAAGATTGTCGATATGTAGCAGGAGCTGAATTCATATATTCATAATTACTCTGCATCATACTGTGTCCACTTAAAAAAGGTGAAATAATATCATGACGATGTGAGAACTATATTTTAAACTGTATAGATTGTAAATTATCTTTTTGTACTTCATACGAAGCGCATATAGTTGAAGAGCGTCAGGTCAAAAGTAGAATAAAATATAAAGCTCAAATTAGAAATTATAGTTCGCTAGAAGAGGAAATCCCAATAGCAAGTAGGCTAATTATTAATTAATGTATGAATATTCATAATATCTTATAGCTTGTCTCACTTTGGTCACCTATCAGCTCTATAAACAAATCCGTTCGTTGAGTTTTTCTCTGCAGAAAGGGGATAACGCATCGATCGAGTGGAACCGGAACGTGTATGAATCAATGAGTTTAGTATGACAAGAAAAATCGCTTCTTATTCACTTACAATAAGATTTATTAATTGGATTAGTGTACGCACATCCATCACAAATATAAATGCACACACAAAAACTAACTAGTTCATTTCTTTGAATGTTTGCTCTACTTTCCTCAACTTTATTGCAGCAAAAAGAGAAGATTTTTTGACAAGGTGAAGTGCAACGGTAACATAACAATAACAATTTTGGCATATTTGGTAATTCTGTTCATGACTATTAGTAGTTGTAAATATCTACTGAATTTCCTTGTGCGTGGCTTGTAATAGGATCACCGAGATCAAT
>Ga0194135_10000974_pt1 | contig 16667 bp, 8 predicted proteins | sample LitLau_LLRF_2013_FD_134024 | JGI IMG/M metagenome (GOLD analysis project Ga0194135, IMG submission 134024) | Freshwater sediment microbial communities in response to fracking from North America - Little Laurel Run_MetaG_LLRF_2013 (version 2) | ecosystem: Environmental > Aquatic > Freshwater >...
TCACTCCATACGCTCCTGTCTTCTCCAAATGCCCAAAGTACTCTGCTTCTGGTGACCTCATTGGAAACTTACTCGGAGAGTCGGAGGGAGCATTAAGGTCTCTATCAATCAAAAAGTACTCTCCTCTCCTCCGTACCGGAAATTCAACTTTCATCAAGGCAGTGTACAAGAATTTTTAAGTTTCCGCGTCCACTCCCCGCCGCCATCTCCACCGTCATAAGGAGATTCCATATGTTAGCTTGCTGCTTTCTCAAACTTATAGGCTTATAGGATCCTAAGGTAGGGAGCTTGGAATTCCCCGATGCTTGTCGAATCCCCAACTTTCAAAATTCATGTCACCTTCGGCATAAACATTTTTTTGGGAAAAGGTTTGTCGCTTCGCTGACCGTGCTGAAATCGTGATAACTGACCCTGCACCTCTGACGCCTGGCCGAGTGGGTGGTCGAGCGTGCTCAAAGATTTATTGGAAAATAAAAACTTGGAATTTGGGAAGGGGGCCGGGGGACCCATCGTGGAGAATATCACTCCGGTCACGCTGACCCGTCCGTCCCCTTTACCGCGTTCCGTTCATGGACATGATCCTCATCTCCGCTTGGATTTGGTCAAATTCGAATCAAACCAAAATGGAATGAGGCTGAGGAGGGTGCTAGTGGCCTGTATGCCATCATAATTCTAATGGAGAAAATTTCGAATTCTCTCTGTGAAATGTCAGGAGAGAGCTAAAGCTCCCTTTGGAAGGGGGAAAGTGTCCTCTCTCATTCTCTCATTTCGTCATTTCCCATCATGGAAATGACTATCCATCATCATCTCTCATCCAATTCACACGTTTCATACGCCATTCTTCCTTGAACCGTCATGAGTTTGGCTCTATGAATTCCTGGTAGTAATTTTGTAGAGTACCTATTACCTTACATTTACGACAAGGATACGTAAGGGAAAGTAGTTGACCGAAAGGACACAAAAAAGTAAGTAAGCAAAGAGAGGAGACTTGTTATTAGCAGATAGTGAACTAATTGGAGAATTGATTAAAAGCAGACCTCTCTCTCCGTCTCCATTAACCTAATGACTCCTCCTATTAAAAAAACCAAAGCGAATATCCAAAAATGGCGTGAGCGAGCCCTGAGAAGATATGAAACTCGGTTTGCTTGAAGACAAGGCTTTGCCCTCAGCCGTTTTCGAAGGAGGACTTGGTGAAAGCGTGGCTTGAAGGGGGTTTTTTGGAGTAGGAATCTCCTGGAGACGACGGATCGGATTAAGCAACTGGAAGTAAGCATAATTGAAGTACTCTCAAAGAATAAAAGTTGAAGCTCACGTGTGTGGTGGGGTGGGTGGTTGGTTGAGTGGAGGAAATCAAATTCGATTTGCTTTCTCTACTCTTCTGCTTTGCTTTACTCTCACCAAAGGGTGAAAGGCCGGGATCTGCGGGTAGGTGGGTAGGTAGGTAGGTAGGTTAGTCAGAATCGGAAGCCTAGAAGAAAGTCAATTCAGTTAATAATGTCTGGAGAGTCTGAGCTTATGCACAAGAAATCCTGCCATTCTCAGTCGTGTGGTCCCATGTGAAGGAATAGCAGGAAAACAGGGACAGGTTTTCTCTGTCATGGTTCATCCACGTGTGGGACGACTGGGGAAAACTATTGTGAAATAATTCTGGGATTTAGATTCTGTTAGGGTCATGCAAGCCACTTGAGATCAGTAAATCCTATAACCGCCGTGCCGCCGCTGTCTGCTCTTCCTGGGGATGCAATCCAGAGGTATCCCATCCAATTACAGAGGGTGATTCCTTTCTATTTGTACAAAAAAAACTTTCTCCTTGGCCCTGTGACGCGAAAAATCTGAATCAAATTTAAAGTTGTTCTTTTGGCAATTGGAAGTCTACAGATTGAATTAATAGTTTCAAACACCAATTAACCATGAGAAAGCAATTGGCATTTAAAGTTGACCAAGCAAGCGGTGCGGAAGTTTTCCAGCGAAGCCTTATGATTCCTCCACGTCCGACTTCCGACGACCCTCTGTACAAACAACTTTTCCTCCCAGAGATAGAAAGTCTGAAATTACGAAACGCGACGGCGGAAAAATTCTTTTACCGAAATGCATTCCAGAAGGATGCATTTTTTAATATCTAAGAATAAATTCCGTCTGCTCTCCTATTAGAATACAATTTTAAAAATTCCATATAAAACTGGGTCGTGAAGAAAAAGTTATTCCGGCCTAGGTAACAGAGCATGAAAGCGGAATAATATGATTTTCAATTCGTTTTTACTTTCCCCGGTTTTCCACACGCGTGAGCCGAGTTTAATTTTCTCCGTTTTCATTTTTGAAGAAAGAAAGTCAATGACAATGGGATAAGGTTACTTAGGAGCATCACGGAAGAGGGAAGAAAGGAGGCCTTTCTCCCTGGATTTGAGCATTTAATATTAATATTTTTCCCTCTAAAAGTAATATGATGATGGGGAACCGAGGAGGGGAGGATGATTGAAAGGAACTGAGCGGAAAAGAACGTCGAATGAGTTGGAAGGGAAAGCTCCTTCATTGTGTCACTGGGATGAAGAATGACGCTCCTTTCTTTGCGAGCCATTCCGTGCCTCTAGAAAATAAATCAGTTGTTTCACTCTCTAAAAAATGGAGAAAACGAGAACAAAAATTAGAAGTGGCAGGCAGTGATAGTGGAACGGCCTACTATACTGCAAAATCTTACTTTACCAAAGGGGAACGAGCCAGATGAAAAGAAAGTCGTCCATTCTACTTTTTCGTGTTCGTTTCATTACGAAAAGACTCTTCTAAGGTCTGCCCGTATTGTTGTTTACCATTCCGCTTCCCACACTAATGGAGAAAGTGGATTTCAGCGGGAGTTATTTTGGGGTGGTTAATTAAAAAGTAAATTTCCTTATTTTGAAACCGAAGATACCAGGCGGAGACCCATCAGTTTCGAAACTGGATGAGGTTTTGTCACATGTCAGGAGGGGAGCTAGTCTTATAAACTTTCTCCAATCCATTAGACTCTGTGTGACATCCGTAGTAAGTCCTCCATAATCACGAGTCAAATGGATAACTCTCGTAACTTTTCTGTCCACAGCCAAAGTAGTTTATCACTCCCCAGAATCATCGGTCTTCCCTTTGAGTTTTCTCTTCGTCTTGATCCGATAAAGTCGGGAGGGATTGACACACGGGAGAGTGACGGCTTTCTCTTTTGTCCCTCCTGAACCCCCAACTGAGAGAATCGCTCCCACCCAAGGGAGAACTTTAAGCTTTTCCCCACCGAAAGCCGCCACCTCCGGAAGGGAAAGCGTTTACGTCCATCATGCCACGGAGGTTCACTTCACCACCCTCCCTAGCCTCATACCCAGTCCAGTCATTCAACTTAATATTTTCACAAAAGGAGAAAGATTTTGAGGATCCGCGTGCAAGGATGAGGAGAAAGGCACAATGGGGCAGCGGAGGAGAAAGGACCGGGCGAAGATTACAAATGAAAATGAAAATGTAATAAAATGTATATGGATTTGGAATTGAAACCAAAAGCAGCTCTGATCCTTTCTCTACAGCACAAACTATATAATAACGGGCAGGAGGAGAATGGAAGGAAAGACCTTAAGCTTTCACTCTCGGAGTCTTCAAATCTTTCCATTCATCAGAACACTCCTCTCCTCGCACCCGCCTTTCAATTCCTTCCCGAATTCATCCATGATGGACGTCATTCGTTATTCAGTGCCACTTTTTAATACCATAGTACCACACCGTGCCATGGTGGCTCTTGCCCTAGTTCCCGATCCCGAAATTCCCTTGCCGAATTAGACTTTGAATTTGTAAGTTTTCGTCATCTTAGGAGGAATACTCGCAATGTGCAAATTCCGATAATGAAATCCCTGAATTTTTCATATCATCTTCAACGCGTCGTCGTCACTCCAAGGCTTGCAGATCAAAGGACTAAAAAATTCTGTAGAAAATAATCAACAACTGCAGAGAAACTAGGAGAGTCAGCCTCTGCCTCGCTTCATCGGATTTTATCTTGAAACCGAAACTTGAATTTGTTTACTAAAGTTCCGTAAAAAGTGTAAGGGGGAAAAGAGCTTTTGGCAGGTGAGAAAAGACAAAGTTAAAAATACGTAGGGGGAGAAGATGAATGTCGCCATTAGCGTCGAACAAATCCCTTCGCACCCGCCTGACTCGTCCCCGTCATATTCCCAAATTATTTTTAGGCTCAAACTAAATCTAACGGGAAAATCTATAAATACGAATTGAAGTCTAGTGTGCAGTGAACCGTGAAAACGCTGAGTTGATCCTACAAGACTATTACAGGAAACGGGGGAAAATAAGAATGGCTATTCTTTGGCTTCAGCGTTTTTTTTTTTCAGGCAATTGGGATCAGGCATTGTCGTCGCGCAGCACTAGCCTTGGAGAAATGTTGGCGAGCAAAAAAAAACCGAAAGGAACCAGGAAGGAAAAGGATTGTACCAGGTGTAAAAAGTTCCATTCCTTTTCAAGGTTCATAAGATGAAATCGGACACTGGGGAAAGTACAAGCTCGAATTTCAATCATAATTTGAGTGAGTCCATTTCTAGGGTTCCTCAAAGTTGAAAGGCTATAGGAGGGCAGTGTGTGAGCTGCCGTGTTGATGGAAGGATCCAACGGAACATCGAATCTCAGCTAACGAGTCCCGCGGGACCCGCCCATAGTCTTCACTCTTATTCACAAACAATCATCTCAGATAATCCGTATTATGTTCACATAAGAAAGGCTTTCACCACCAAAACCACTGCACCGCCATACCACACCTCTCCACTTTCTCCCGCACTTTCTGATTGCCTGAAATCCCTCCCAGCAGGAGTGGAAATGGGACCAGGAACGGGATAATCCGTATTCATAAAAATGTGTCTAGTGTAACCTTCTCCCTATTTCTCTTCGTCTGTCTCCTTTCTCTCAGTCATTCTAATTATTCAAAACTTGGATTAAATGAATTATTTCCTTTTGGGAATACTTCCAACTAGTTTGGAATTTCAGGAACCACCTCATTTATTAATTAGTTCAGAGAAAGTCTGCTCTCTTCGCCCAAAACGGAGAGAAATTATTTGCCTTTGTGAAATTTCGGAGAATTTTATTTCAAAGCACTCAAAACTTAGCGTTACATAATTTATAAAGGGAAACCATGATCCCAGACGAGATCCATGTCTGGGCTGATGCCGGATCTTGTGAAGGGGTAGTTTTGAGTTGGAAATTGGCCCTAGTCTCAATCGGGGGGAACGTTCGGTGACTTTCCAACTCATAGAGAGACCAAAAATTAACCTACCTAACATGGTTTCTACTTTCCATAATTAAAATTTGAAGTCACCCGCATCCAGACGCTTAAGCTCTTCAATGACCAAAGGGAACTATAATTCTTTACCTTTCTTTTCCTTTCTTTTCCTTTCCTTTCCTTTCCTTTCCTTTCCTTTCATTCCTTGGAACCCAAATCTTAGAATACTGAAGGAGGAGAAAGGCAAGAAGAAAGGAAAATGAAGAAAAGGAGTTGAGGAGTCCCTTGGTACCTCCGGAGAACTCTTTCTCTTCCTAATAAGAAACAGAGTCTTCTCAAGTGAAGAGTAAATAAGAGCCGAAAGGCAAGGAGGAGGAGGAGGAGGAGGAAGAAGGAGAGAAAGTAAAACTTTACCACCAACTAACCTCCCACTTTCTCCTTTTGTAATTAAAAGTGTGAAGTATTTGTCATCCCCAGTCTGCCTCTCTCTCCCATCATCATAAAGAGAGTGGGGGAAAGTAAATAGGCTCAGGCCTATCAAACCAACAACTTCATTTTAAGAAAAGGAAATGACCTAATCCTTCAAATTCAAGCATAAACACGTCGTCCTCACCCTTCCACAAAGAAATTCCGAGATTTCTATTCTCTCAAACCAATTAATTATTCTTTTGATTATTGAAAAACCCCTTCATGCAATCCCAGAACAGTGGAGTGAAGAAAGAAAATTAAAAACTTCTCCGCACTTTCTAAACTTTTCCAGTGCATAGTTCACAGTTTTCCAAGAATTGATTTCAAAATTTTTTCTGAACTGAAGCTAACGCGTGTGAAATAAGGTGAAGGGACGCCCGTTAATCCTCATTAAAAAATGTGTGCGCGGATCAAACTTCAATACTTTTTGATTTCACTTCTGGTGGCACAATAAATTGAGAGTCTGAATGGATGAAAGGTAAAATCCTCTGGAGGGTGAACAATTACAAACAACCTTCTTGGTTCTTCTGTGTTGTGTTTGTGTTTGTGAGAGCGTCTTTAGTTTGTAATCCAAAGGAAAACTTCTGCTCTTGACGTGCCTCTCGTCTGTCTGTTATTGCAGACAAAAGGATGAGACTATTTTGGATTTAAGAACCTTTTGATAACCACATCCTTCTTGTTCTATTCCCACAAGATCCGTCATTAGAGATGAGGCCCAAGGTGGTATGGTTGCGGCGGTGGTCGTGGTGGGAGAAAGATTACAACACAAGTCCTGTTGCCTAGTAAATGAAGGAGGATCCCATTCTTGAGAGGATCAAAAGGAGACCAACATTTTGAAGGAACCTGGATGATTATAAAGCATAAGATTGAGAAGGGAAAGTTTGAAGTCTTTCAAAGAAGACCCTTATGAATACGATCCAGCTAGCTTAGATGTGGTGGTTATTAAGATGATTTGAACTCTGTCAGAGCTGAGTTTCTGTGGGCGTGGGTGCCTGGAGAGGAGAGTTGAAAGAAATGAAGATTTAGAGAGAAAGTGGGTGAATTCATACCACCGCATCATCATCACCACCACCCTACCGTCACCCACCTCTCCCTTCGAACCGTGGAGAAAGAATGCAATGGGCCAGGCTCAAAACTGTCGGCACAACATCAATCATTTCCAAAAACCCCAAACTTTCACTCCCTGTGCTTCCCTCCCTGAAATTTCTCTCCTATTGATTTTCCCGGAACTCCAAACTCCAAAAACGCGTAGACTTGGAATTCTTGGAGGTCTCCTTATCTCTAACTATAGTTTCAATTTTGAAAATGAAAAGAGCAGACGGAAATCCTCCTTGTCATCATTTCCAGACTACTAGAGGAGGGGAGTAGGAGTCCTTAACTCAATCAGGGTGGCTGATGAGCTCAAATCTGGAAGAGCCAGGAGGAGAGGAGCTCCTAACTTACTTGATGTAATTGAAGAGCCTACTTAAGTGCTGCTCATTACGCTCGAAATGATTCGGTTCCGAATCATCTTCAAAAATTTGAGACTGCTTGACATATTCCCCTTTTGTCTCTTTTCAGATGATTAGGAGAAAGTTGGGTAGGGAAAGTAGGGCTGGAGTTCCTTTGGAATAAATTCCAAACCAGAGTTCCTCCTTTTCCATGTAATCTCATTACCCTCACAGCGGACCCATCACCCAATTAAGACGCACTTTTACACAAATTTAATTTTCCGAACACAGAGAGTTCCGGTGAAAGGACCCGCCTTTCTCCCCATTAAGCTTCCAAATCATTTAATCTCTGGACACCAGGGTGGAAACCCCCAAGGTTATTTCCTTGAACATCAGAAATGAAAGCAGTGGGAACGTTTTCCGAGAAATTTCCGAAATTTATAATTCGTTGAACTGGTGCGGTTTGGTTACCGGAGATGAGCTACGACGTCGTGTTATTCTGGTCTGGCTATTGGTTGCTGCTCATGCTTGATGTGTTTTTGACAGGAAAAGGAATTGTACAATAAAGAATTGAAAAGAAAACTCAAAATTTATTTGTCGAGGAAGCCCAATGTTTTCCATTCTCTTTCTCCGAACTTGATTCAATTTGATAACAATAATAAATAATTGGACCGTTTATGGGGAGCAGGACCCACCAGTCTCAGAATTGCCCTACCTTTATTACCACACCGTCATCGCTGATGTTGTTGTTCAGTTTTCCCCCGTCGCAGCACTTTACAACATACGAGAATAAGTTTTAGGTTTGTGGTTGTGTTGCACTTTTAATTGTTTCGTAAACGACTCCAATAAATTAAGAAGATTACAGGAACCAAGTCAGTCTAATTGGAAGGCTTAGGAGACCGAGAGAGAACGGAATCAATTTTCTAGAAGAAGGAGAAAGTCGGGTTTTCTCCTTTTGCTTTTCCTGAGGTTTGAATTGAATTTAGTGCGTAGGAGAGAGAAACTAATTCCGTTCAAAGAAGGAGAATAATTGACAAAGTCCATCAGGACTGTCTTTCCCTTTGTATAGAAAACTGGAAAGTAGGAAGGATGACGAGAAATCGATGCGGTGAGCCAGGCGAGACTCCTTGATGTCACCTGCCCTCCGCAAGGATAGATTTGAAACCTTCCTTTGGTCTTTGGAGACCGCGGTCTTCCGATGCTGCCGCGCGTCCTGCCTTCTTCCTGAGAGGAACGAACCTCTTTCTCCTCCAAATGTCCCGTTCCCCTGACAAGGAAACAAAAGGTAGTGAAAAGTGAGGAACAGGATCCAGAAACGACATTTCCGGTTTCTAAGAAACTGATTCCAGATTTTTAAATATGTAAACCTAGAAATAACAAAAGGAAAAGCCTGGAGCATGAATAGAGACAGGAGAGGACAGGCGGGATGAAGCCTTAATATAAAGTGAAGGGAAAGTAATGATAATATTTTCCCTCTTTGTTCCGCATCCGCTTTCGTCTCCTCCCCACATGCATCATCCCATCATCCCTCTACTATTTGACTTTACCCAAACTTTCTCTCTTCATAAACTTCATCAAGCTCGACGACATTTGAGTTGTGGAGGAGACTATAACGGAGAGGAAAAGGTCCTTCCGGAAAAGAGAGACGACGTTGTGTAAACAGAAGCTCCCCCCTCAAGTCTTCATACGTGTCAGGAAAGTTAATTTTTAATTTTCTAATCTCCAAGACTTCCGTAATGACTTTCTCTCCCGAACCCTCACAGTCAGTCAGGCTCTTTTAAATCAGCTTTCCATCTCACTACCTACTTCCTTCCCCACTTTCTCCCCATTTTCATCATTTCCTTCAACAACCCCCAAAAAAACGCTTGATTTTCTTATGCATTATGCGTAGTCAGAATGACGGTTCATCTATAGATTGGACCTGGTGGAAATGAGGCCCAATTAGGAATGTTTCCGGATGATACGAAATGATAGAAAGGTGGAGCTCCCATATTCATTCACGGCCTTCACCGTGGCAATAATCACTCGAGCGTCCCTTGCTCTTTTCTCTTAGTAAAATTACTTCAAGAGGAGAGGAGCCTGTTATGGTAGGAGCATGGGACTAACGGGGAGCGAAGCAAGGAAGTTTATAAATAATTCAATTCTATGCTCAGTCTTCCATCCCTTTCCCTCGGCTCCTTTTGTCAAATTGTTACATCTACGTTACACTACGAGCAGAGCTGTACGGGCTCGTGTTCCCACTATTAGAATGAATAATAGAAAAGATTTTTTCATAAGGTGGAATTTCATAATAATGTTGGCAGTAATTGAGAAGAGAAATAATTTATGAGTTAGTCGTTGGCATTCATTAGATGGAATAGGTTATACTCTGGAGTACATAACAGACATGACACAAACACAAAAGAAAATCACAAAGTGGAAGGGACATCAAATAATACGAATTCCAGTTCGACGAATTTAACAAGTCTCAATCAAAAAGTCGCATTTTGTTATCAACGGACAATTTTTCGAAATTAAGAACTTACCAATAAATAAACCGGTAAATGAAGGCATGGGGCAAAGAAATGGAGAAGCATAAAATCTTTTTGAATTTCTTTCTTGAACTGGCATAGCTTTACTGAATTAGGACTTTGATTCCTAAAGTTTTCAAAATTAATACTTGAATGTGATCCACACACATATGAAAATTTAGCATGTTGCGGAAAAACAAAGAATCCAAAAACAAAACAAAGTTATCGATACAACAGTTTTCAAACAAAAGAAGAAACTTTTAAATGTTTCCATCATCAGCCAAAATTTCTCAAAGATCTCAAAGATATCCATCTGGCCTGGGACTTATTAAAGGTTTTCTCAAGAGATTTTAAGTTGAATTTTACAAACGAATACGAATAGAGGAATTAATCTAAAGGATTTAATCTAATGTATTATAATTTTAATTATAGACATTATTGATTTCGTTGGATGAAAATCAGGTCTAAATGATGCCAACGCCCATGCCCATTCCATTACTCACCGCAGTGCACCGCACGGCCCCGAACTAACGAATTTTGCCGTTTGGGAATTCCTCTAATGAGAGCCATGGGACGGGATTACAGAGAAAGTTGTTTGAAATGTGATCTGAATCTAAACAGGTTTAGCCCGAGGCGAAAGGAAAATGGCAGAGAACCCTTTATTACTTCCACAGATTCATTATGAACGATGAGCCTTGTTGTATCTTGCCTAACAGATAAAATGTCTCCAACCTCCTCTCCCATCTTCCCCAGTTTTGTGTATCTTTTCAATCCAACTTCCGTCCGACGTCGGCGTCGCCACCACAATGGTGAAAGTCAGGAAAAACTTTCCCAATAGCGGCAGGAGAAACCCCTTGTCTTGTCGTAATGATACAAAGTTCCTATTCCTTCGCTGTCCAATTTTCATCTTCCTCTCTCCCATTACGTTATTTCTACGTTAGCAAATGTCCTAATGGCCAATCGAGGAAGGGGGCTGGTTGGGCCGTTCGATAAATTCGGATCGTTATGACGCCTTTCTCTGCTTGATTTTCCTTGCTTGAAAACTCCTTTTTGTGTCACAGTCACCGCAGCAGGAGGAAAAAGGATCCACCTGGGGAAGACTTTCTACTTTGCCTACTCTACCACACCGCACCGCTACCATAAAATTCTACGCCCTACGCAACGCACTTATCACCACCACCACCACGGCCAACTTTTAGAAGCCTATCGAGTGAGCCTAGTAAAGTTCTTTTGAAAAAAGGAACGCCGAGGCAAGATAACCAACTAGTATGGAAATCGGTGGATGTGGATATTATCGGGTGAAAATGGCACACAATTTATTTTCCTAACTGTCAATTTACTGGATTCAATAAAATCCCCCTTCCTTTTCTTAAAGAGAAAGTTGGGGACGGTTCCCCTTTTCTCAAGTGCTTTCACCCACCATTCACCCAATCGGGAAAAGAAGTGGAAATGCATGTCATATTAAGGAAACGGCAGATGGGTATAACAGAGGTGAAAGCAAACACCGAGACGGATGAAATTAGGACGGGCATTCTCCGGAAGGCAAAGAAAGGTATAGCGAGTTTATTGGACGGGAGATTATAAATACATAATTTGTAAGGGATTCATTGGTGGAAGGGAGGATGGGAGCGAGGAGTCCGGAGCTGGAGAAAATCCATACCCTCTTTCATAGCTCCACTGTTGTAAACAACACACGTGAATGGATTCAGCCGATTTTAATCAAAAACAGTTGGCCTGCTCTCCCAGTCTTGTGAGACTGGCTCACTTTCACTTTGTAGCTTTCATTGTCTGAAGGATTTGAAATGAAATGAGGATTCTGCCTCCTTGTAATCCTTCCTCCTGGGTCCTGGTTTAATTCCTTAAAAATTAAGGCCCAATTTAAATCCTTTTGTGTGTGTCACTCTCTCAAGAGTTTACGAGTGAAAGTCCCTAAGAGGATTCCCTGCTTGTGCCTTGTCGTAATTTCCCCAATTCTCTTTCTCTTCTCCTGCAATGTTGGATACAGTCCGTTGCTATTTAGCTTCATCCGACTTTTCAGACATGCTAACTAGACTTACTAAGTCGGGACTTGGTCGTGGGTGTGTGTGTTGGACGTGTCAGTTCGTCAATGCCTCCTCGGATTCTTTACACAGAGAGTTGAGACGCTGGGAAATTCCTTCGAAAAGACATTTTCCTTGGCTCCGTCTCCTTTTCAATCTTAACATGGCCGGTAGGAAAGCATCAAACTTTTTATTTCCAGTTGCTCCATCCCAATGAGCCTCTCCTTTCTCTTCCGTCTTTCCGTTTTATTATTCTCAATCGGAGAAGCATACGGACCTAATAAAATTCCCACTCTCAATTCTTTCCCGTAAACTTTCTTAAGGGGCTACAGGACCCAGGAATGTAAGGAGGCACTTACCTTGGCTTTCCCTCCTTACTTTCACCCATAGGAAACTCACTTCCTCCCATTTCCGTTCTACTCCTCCCAAAGTCGCCCCATTAACTCTAACTCTGTGAAATCTCGACTTTCCCTCTTTTCATCTACCCGAGAAAGGTCACTTTTACTTTCTCCAGCATCATCAGATCAGTCGACCAAGGACGCTTGAAAAGTTTACTTTCAAATGGACTACTGAGACTCTCAAATTAAAGTTTTGTAAAAGTTGGAAGGAGTTGATTTCCAACCTGTTGGGTTTCTGGATGTTGGAATTGAGAGCCGGCTTAATTGTCTCGCGGTTGCTCTTCTATGCCCTTCCTCTCCCCTGCAGTTTCTGAGTTAGGAAACAAAAGGATCGGTGACTGGAAAGTCGTGATGATTCTCATTTTCTCTGATGATGCTCGCCGTCGTCATCACTTTCTTCCCGTTTTGTTTGGGGGAACTCAGCAGGAAGGAAACGTTGGGCCGAAGTTAAGTTTGTGAGTACCATGTCGTTTCGACGGAAAAGAAAGAAGAAAGGTAATTTCTCTCGACGGATAGGATTGATAAAAATCAGGAGTCAGGGAAAGGAGAGAAAATAAATTTTCTTCCCTTTCTGTTCATTAACTTTTTGATGTCCCAATGGTGTGGCCTGGGTAAAGTAATTGGTTCCAAGTGCAACATATACAAATTACCTTTCACATCCCAGAGGTCCACTACCACACGCATCTACTCCAAACTTTCCTTTTTCGTCTTCTTTCTCCTAAACTCGCAGTCGAACTTCCCACGCAGGAGAGAGAGGCGTAAAACGTTGAAGAAATTCTTCTTCTTCTTTTGCTGGTAATACTCTCTGGTCTGTGTAAGTGTCTAACATCTGATGAAAAAACTTTGCGTACCAGCCAACCAACCAACTAAAGTAGATGAGTCCTGCTAGAAAAAAAAAGATTGGAAAGAACAGTTTCCCAATCATAAGATGATGGAAAGTGATGTTGTCAGGAACTTTTCAATCTAGAATATTCCCACACCTTGTGCTAGAAAAAAGTGGAGAAAATGTGTAAGGCTTCTGCTGGTAACGCCCTCGCCCATAAACACCACTTGGAGACAAGCGGAGAAAGACTTTCACTCTCAAATTTCTTCCAATCCCAACTCCACTACTCAATTCAACTCGAGCATCGAAGACCTCAAGCATCAGCTGCAAGAAATCTACCAAAGCAACCTGCGACTCCTCCGGTCCGGGACGACTTTCACCTGTCGGAAAATCGAAATTGCCCTTATAGTTTCCATAATTTAGAGAATAAATACTCGTCTGCTCTGCTGGTTTCTATCCATTATAATAAATTTTCAGTTGTTTTTACTCAATTTACTCATAAACTCATCATCACCAATCTTGTAATTAAACAATTTAGGTTATGAGTAGATGGGGGCCAGTTTACAAAAATGTTGGGCAGAGTAACAAAAACAGGAGATAAGCTTTGATATGTGGATGGACCATCATCGCCTTCTTCATTAAAAATCCAGAGGATATGGAGATACGCATGATTTGATTCAGGAAGGAAGGGATGCACGGAAGAGCCAACAACAACGAAGTCCATCATGAGGTGATAAGTGAGTGAACTGCGAACTGCTTCATTCCAGAATCAGGAGAGCTCGAGATCAGAGGGGATGATGAAGAAGAGTTTCTGAATTCTGACGTAAACGAAGAAGACACGACAACATCACATCGACATCACTCCACTCACACCAAATGAATTTCCTGAGACGCACCGTGAAAGTTGGAAGTATGGGTTTGAATTATTTTATAGGCTAAACAGGAGAACACGAAAGGATGATAACTACTTTGTTTTCACTGTTAATTAGCGGAGAACTCGGGTCCGTCGAATAGCGTCTGCAAATCCTTCCACCAAACATCAGAAGACAGGAGATTATCGAGCCAACACACTAAAAGTTCCCACAGACTTTAATAAGAGAGGAAGAGGACCGTCTGCTCGTCAGAAACTGTTCAAGCATCACATGCCACATCTGATTTCCACAACTTTTGAATCTTTCGGCTTCGTTGGATACGGTTGTGAAAGAATTCAGAAAAAAAGGATGCTCACTTTCACTGCGGGGAATAAAATAAAACAGTTCAGGGAAAGTAGCACGCAACGCACGCAATGAATTAATAATGACAAGTTCAAGTGACACAGTCATTATTATGTGGAGGGGTGAAAGTTTCACTGTTCTCGCACTGGGAAACGTGACTCCCTCAGCTGCATCATTTGGAGCCAACCATTGCACTAGGAGGCCCACGCATTAGTCCCACAATTCCACTTTTCACTTCCGGCGTAATGTGACTGCTTGAGTTTCTCCAGTTGACTTTAAATGGCTGACCACCCGACGTTCACATCCACCACAGCCTCAGTCTCCTCAATCCCATTAAAATCCGAAGACTGGTTGAACGGATGGTTTTTATCCAGTTGGGCTGCTGCTTTTACTTTCAGTTTACTCCGCTCACACTGGTCATCCCGGCCATACTGGGTATTGTAAAACTCCTTTCTCATGAGGTCATCCAACGTTGCACACCGACAGCAAAGAATCTCCCGGAACGGTTTTCGAAAGTCACGATTGAGTGTGGCATATATCACAGGGTTGAGAGCTGAATTGGCGTATCCCAACCAGAGGAAGAGGGATGAAATCCAACCAGGGATTACGTAGTCTACACAGAAAATCAAACCAAAGAAAAAAAAAGAAAGATGTTGAAAAGCAACTTAAGGGATTTTCACCACACGTCCTCCTTCCCATCATTCCTAGTTTTCTGGACTGATTTTGGCAAAGAGTGAAGGTTGACTCGTGCGGTGGGCTAAGATGCCCAGGGAAATGGTGACAGTAAAATGGAGTAAAGAGCAAGTCACGCTTACCTTGGAGAAAAAGTGGGCGGAGAAGGGCAAGGACAAAGAAAGGGAGCCAACAGATGATGAACGCAGACATGATGATCCCAAGGGTTGTGGAGGCCTTATGATCCTTCAGACGAACGAATCTCTCTGTTCAGTAAAACAAAAACAACAAAAGAGAAAGAGTCATTTATTAGAATTCCATTATTACTCCATGTTTGGTGAGTGGAGATGGGACCCACTATGAAATTATTCAACAAGAGAACCGGAAAGAGGAAACTCTAATTATTAGACCAACTACCACGCACCACGGTCTCCTCCAACGCAAAACTATTCAATTCCAAGAGAACTTGAACCCTTTGACATTTCTCAAAATAGGAAATTGTCATTCAAACTCTCTCTTTCCGACTGTAATTCCCCACTTTTGCCTTTTGGCCCTTCTGGTCGGATCAAATATCATTATCCTCAGAATATCCGAATAATCCAATTGGAAACAGAATAAAAGGGTTAACAAGGAACTTTCTCCTGCAGGAGCATGGAATTGAAGTCTCTTTTATAGTTTAGTAGGAAGGAGAAATCCTATAAAAAGCCCTTGAGCCCCTTGAATTCAAATAAGGAATTTCCTATTGATCCTCATTTCCCCTACATTTTCCGCCTTGGAGTTTGGAGAGCACTTGACTTGTCATGCGGGAGTAGAAAAAAAGCAATTGAAAGGGATAGACTCATTATAGGAAACCAAGAAATCTTAGAAACTTGGAAAGAAATAAACGCAGCATGTGATCACAGGGAGAAAGTGAGAAACCTCTTGGCTCGAATGTAATGCCGAGGCGTAACCTGAGACGAAGGAAAAAAGAACACGGGAGAGCTAAGTGAAACCGAGGGAAGGAAAGTTGACTCCGGAGGGAGAGAAAGTCGACGTTGGTTCCGTGAGAAAGGGAATGAGAAAAGGGGATTGAGAGGGAAATCCTTCGGTTTGTCTTCTCCCGTGTTTTATGCAATGGTGAGGGTTGGAGAGACCATAATTCATAGTGAGCCATTTCTAGCTAGCAGAAGACTACTGCTGGTAGGATCGAATGTTTGTGCCGTGTGTCTTTGTACCTGTTCGATTTGGTAGTGTCGGAGGAGGGAGCAGGGACCCGCTGCACGTTTTGTCCACTGCTGGAAGGGATGGCGGCGGATGATTAATTTTCTGGAGTCGGAGCTGACTCTGACGGGGGTGATGGACGTCTACCGTGGTTGTAAGCGTACTCTGATCAATTGAGTTATCTCGGCTACTGCTATTTGTCCATGCCATCTCCTTCTTCTTCACTGTCACGACTCTGAGAATCTTAATATAGACGACGACCATGACGCAAAGGGGAAGGTAAAAGGAAACCATTGTTGCGTACAACTGGTACCTAAAAAACCGAATCCAAAGATTAAAATCAATCAACCTCAAGTAATATTGGAGTGGTTTACAGTCAGCCCTTTCAAACACCAGACTTGCTCACTTTCAATTTTAAACCCTCCTCTCTCCTTTAGTCAAAATTAAACCCTTTGCCTTTGATCTCTGAGGACGAGCGGAGACTTAAAAAAACTGAGAGGCTTTTAAAAAACTGAGACTGAAAATTAAATATTAAACGATAAGAAAGCATGGAATGGGATTATAAGGAAAAGGAGAAATACATGGGGGGAAAGTTTAATGGAAATGATAAAGTTGTTCACCTCCGCAAATCCACCCCCCCCCCCCAAAAAAAAAAAAGAAAAAGAGAGCAGTCACCTCTTACAAAA
>Ga0194135_10000975_pt1 | contig 16661 bp, 4 predicted proteins | sample LitLau_LLRF_2013_FD_134024 | JGI IMG/M metagenome (GOLD analysis project Ga0194135, IMG submission 134024) | Freshwater sediment microbial communities in response to fracking from North America - Little Laurel Run_MetaG_LLRF_2013 (version 2) | ecosystem: Environmental > Aquatic > Freshwater >...
GATTTTGTCTTTCATGTAATTTTGAAATCACCAGGTTTTCAATAACTTTTGTGATATAGACTTATGAAAGTTCTTAATGTCTATCTGATATTTAATGGGACGATTTTGTCTTTCATGTAATTTTGTAACCACCAGGTTTTCAATAACTTTTGTGATATCGAATTATGAAAGTTCTTAATTTCTATCTGATATTTAATGGGACGATTTTGTCTTTCATGTAATTTTGTAATCACCAGGTTTTCAATAACTTTTGTGATATCGACTTATGAAAAGTTCTTAATTTCTATCTGGTATTTAATGGGACGATTTTGTCTTTCATGTAATTTTGTAACCACCAGGTTTTCAATAACTTATGTGATACTTACGAATGCTATTAAACAATTTCTATCTGATATCATTAGCGTTCAGTTTAATAATAATGCCCCTAACAATTCATTGCTGGCAAACATTTTTCCAAGACATTCGTGCGCCTAGGTACTTCAGATGCTTAAATGAAAAATTATCGTAAATTCTTTCAATTTAGTCGACCGCCTTGAAAATATATGGTGTTGCACCCACGGTTGTCTGAAAATCATTTTACTACTTGAGGTTTGAGATCTATATGACTGATTAAGGAATTGATAATTCCACTGATACTACAACTACAATACATTTTATTAAAATTTCGATTAATTAAATCATGACCGTTTGATGGTGATGTATTAGCTCATTTGTTGAAAAGGTTGTAAACAACCCTGCCCAATGGGAAGACAATGTAACTATTGTGTTCTGAGAACTACAAATTTTGCTGAAAGCGAAACAATCCAAAATTTTGTAGGGTTGTAATGAAATTCGGAGATATGTTGTACTGAGCCTAGACTGTGTACTGTAACGAGATTAGTTGATTATTTCAAATGATCATCCTTATCATCCTTAACGGTCTTATCAGCAGTCAGCTGGCCCGGAAAATCGTATGCAGTCGGATTGTTCACTTGTATGCAATGCATTTCTACATTCTAATACCGTGAGAGTTTTTTAGAAGTCCGGAAGCTTCATCCCCGGTTAAATGTTTCGTGTTTTATTTTACACGAATTGAAAACGAGAATACGAGCAAGCAAGTGTTTTTCATTGTACCTAATGAGTAGATAGCTTAGGCCGTAAGAAAAACTGGGAATTGGAATGCACATCTTATTTCATTCAAGAAACAAAGCCCATCTAACTACCCGTCTCTGTGTTTCTGATTGTCAGGACTCTGTATAATATGTATATCGTTTAGAAAAAGGATTATGAAGGAGCAAACTTAAGAAGTATAGTAGCAATACTACACTAGTAAAACAATTACAGTAACTCGTAGCCAGTGGTACATACTACATACTAATAGTATTATATAATCAATGTATGCCAAGCTGTGTGATTTAGTTGCCGGATATTGGGTGCTTTTAGAGTGACTTATAGCGAGTACATTAGGCAAATATATATATACTCTACTCTACTAATCGTAAGTTCTTAGAATGGATGATGGTCCATTCTTCTCTACCGTAAATATTTCCCTCCAAGCCGTAGGCCATGTAAGGACCCTTTAACGCTCGAGTGATTTGAAGCCACCAACGGTTTAACATCATCGTTGAACGAGAAACAAAAGAATGTATGAGAACTACTTAAGGTACTCACACTCACCCTAGCAATAAAATAGAGGATGAGATTCTTCGGGAGTGGTAGGGAGGTAGACAAGAATTTGTACTGATTCACGAGAACAACTACAACTTGACGCCTTATGCTACGGATACATTAGTGACCAAGTTAAAATCCGATTAAAAGGGATTTTTAAACACCCCAAGGGTTTAAAGAAGACTACGTATGTATGAAGCTAGAAGCTACGGGGTACTTTAACTCGTATAGAAAGGTCTTTTTTCAACAGAGCTATGAGCTATATTTCATGGATATAAACCAAAATTTCCGATTCCTAGTTAATTGGGTTGTAAAATGCTCATGACTGAGACGGTTGATGAAAAAATGTTTTCTTTACTAATGTACTCTTGACTTCAAATACTAAAAATCGTAAAACGCACATGCATGTATAATCTTCTAAAAATAATGTATGTTGATTGAGGGAGGGTAAAAAATTAAAGATAAGAACTGAGACACATGTAATTTTTTATTCATTTAACTAGCAATCAAAATACATTTAATACTCTCTGTCGCCAATAGTTAATCAATTTATCCCTTGTTATGCTTGTGAATCAATATTAGACAGTTTTTTGAAATGCATGTGTTTTTGAACTATTTTGAAGCCTTAATTGCCACTACACTGTACTAGTCAAGGCGAACTGTAGAATATGAATGTTCTTCTTAGCTGCTAGCTTTCTTGATTGCATAAATGATAATTTTCGCAATTGACGCTTAAGTTACAATTGGCAACTATTCATTAATTACACAATTACAGTGATTGAAAGAATTAGAAAGTTTTTGCTGGAATAGACGTTGGAATTGAAGGAATGTAGACGAATCCTTATTTGCAATATTAATTGCACTGAAAAGCAAGGCAGGAATTAGGAATTACTTCTGATCCACTTCATTCTCAGCAAATCTCAGAACAGAACACCTAACAAGCTCGAAAGAAAAGGCAGATTATGCATAACATATGCTCTCTGCTGCTGGAAAAGAAGATTGAGCTAAATACAATATTAAGCTACGGAACGGATTGAAAAGTCATGAATAAATTATTATCATGTGTGAAACAGATGAAGCATTTAATGAAACACAATTCTAAGGGTTGTCTCAGATTTCTCGGCTTGTGTAGCTTGATGTTAGCCTTGAGAAATCAGACAACAAAATTTGCAAGGAAAAGTGATTAAGGTTGAAGGTAGTTTTATGATGATTATGTCTGGACGCTGGAGCTGATCTTAAAGGACGGTGCATCATTAAAGAAAAGAATCATATTGCCAATAAACTTTAGTGAGATAGAGTAGTGCCAACAAGTCCATGCAAAAAATCCCTCATCATTCATTACTACTGAACTAAAAGAGACGAATGTAGGGCAGGATAGGTTAGTTAGCAAAACGTGCACAAATAATATAATCTTGTAATAACTATATAGGCGTTCATGTAATGTATAACAAACTATAGTGTGAGAAAAGATGCAGATTAGTAGCAGTGGGATCATGGATTAATTTCTTTTCCACTAAGCCATCCAGCAGTAGAGAGTGCTGTAGGGATTTTATTCAACTAATCTCACATCCTGTCAAGTCACTATCTAAATGAATTGGACTGAGGCACAACATGTGGTCACTGCTTCCAGTAGATAGAAGACTCGAAGATTTGCAAACCTTTTTGCATCAAGATGTATTATTTAAGGATTTCGCCTAAAGCCGCTGTAAGCTCCACTATTGTTGTGGGTTCCGACTATTTAACTTTGGAGGCTTTGTGATCATGCATATCAAATTATGTTTATCTCTCTAGTATATTGCTGCTTAACTAATCGTAAGTAAGGGAATGCGATTTTATGCCGACTAATTGAGAATCGAATCTTTAAATCAAACCGTAGCAAAACTTCCAGTGGGCACGTAAAATTTACCACCTTACCTTGCATACATATAAAACATGAAGAATCACATACCTAGTTTTCATAGATTCATCAGGTTTATGGTTTATTAGACGCATAGGTGATATGCTGATATGTGTTCATGAAAATCAAGATTCTTGTGTGTGAGGGTAGTTGAGGATTTTCGTTTGGGAGATCTTTTGCTTTTTATTACCTTAGCGAGCCAAAGATTCTTCTGGTTATGTGCGTATGTGTAAAGATTGCTTTTTGTAAATACCAAATGGCGTTAAATTCCAAGACTTTATCCTTGAATCTTTCATCCCTTATTGGCCCTTGCCTTCCCTCGCATCTCTTTGCTTTCAGAAGTCTCAACATGTATGTGATTATTATCATCATCATGAGAAAAGGTTTTTGATAAGCTGGACGGTTAGTTCGTGATATCATTAGAATATTGCAGCTATTATATCACGTCTGAACGACACATATCTATCCAAGATTTCATCTGCAGAGCAATTCTGTGCCAGATGTGGAATAACTTATACCCCGCTCAAAAATCTTTGTTTACTAGGTTGGCAGATCGGTTTTGCATTTAATAAGTCATTTGCATAGTCGGTTTAATTCTAGTCTTCTTACATCTACGGGCTCCATGCTTTACGTGCATAGGTACACGAGCTGATCGTTAAGAAAACTTATTTGAATAAAAATGCCTCATTGATTATACACAAGCAACTTTGATCGGAGGTTTTGCATGCGTCTTGTACTGGTTAGCACGTGTGCGACTCAACTTAAATACATTTTTATGCTCACCATTCTATATCTTTTAACTAACTGGTTTTAAAAATTCACTCTAGTTTTAATGCATTTTTCTGTCTCAGTCCGCAAAACGTACATGAAAAAGTCAAGAGAGCTCTACAGGTTGTCTTGGACAGATGGTTGTTTGTTAAAGTAGTATGTAGAGTGTGCACCGTTGAGGAAAAGTATTTCTTGGAATCGTTCCGAAAATAATGCACGATTCACCTTCTAAGAATATAATAATATTGTATACGACCTACATTTACACTTGACAAGGCATTTTAATTATTGACTTTTTCTCAGGAAACTAGTAGCATTTAAGAAATCTTTAGTAGCAGAAAACTTCTTGTGTCAATGCGCCCCAAAAGCCCTAAAAAGTATCTCATTCTTGACAATAATCCGAACCTACGTGCAGTGGATAACAATGGACTATGGACCTGCTTGTTGCTGTAATGTTGTAAATCAAAAGGCATACAGCATATTCCACTTGTTCTATGAAAATCCTTAATCCTTCACAAACGTTACTTACAAGGGTTATTTTTTCTAAGAATTCTACATAAATTAATAAACCTTAAAACTTAAAATAAGTTATTCCTGGGTGGAAGCATAGACAGCACATATTTTTAGCCAAGTATTTAAAAGGGAGTCTGAAAACAATTTCCAAAACTTCTATTAACACTTTTTTACATTATGAGACACGTATATATCACGGATCACTCACATCATGTCATAAAATGATCCTTATTAACATCGTAATACCAAGTTACCAATAAATAATCTGTCTAGCTCACGAATGTTCATACGACTGGAGGATAAGTTATATAGAAGAGGCTTTATCAAGAAAGAAGTTAATGCAAATTTTTTATATAGATGAAAACAAGATTACTATTTTGTTCGTGCCTATTAGTGAACAGCATAAGGAACTTTGTATGAAAAAACTTTAGGATTTTGCGATATAACATAATATTGCTTGCAATCAAATTCTCTATTGACGCAGTCTTCTTCACACACACACACACACACAGACCGACTCTTCTTCTTCTTCTTCTGATCAACTTAAAATCTAATTTATTACTTTAGGCGAAGTAAATTGATACTTTTGAATTGGAATGAAGCCACCTCCAGATAAGACCTATCCATAAGCATGCAATTACATAAAAATAGTTTGAGACAAAATAGCACGAAGAATTTTGTAGTTGTTGAAGGGTCTCTTATTACTAGGAACATTGAGGGATTGATCGTGATTGTCGTGAGAATCTTATTATTGTCTCGAGAGGGTTGGAAAACGGTGGTTGTTCTCCTTAACAATCCACACACACACATAAGTGTAGATATGCATATCATCGGCTGTGGATCTTGGTAATAATAATATTCTTGGAAGTGGTGGTAGTAGTAGTGGCAGGGCATGTCTACTGTTGAGACTTGAGACTGTTGAGACAGTGAAGAAGAAGCCTGTTCATCTTGAACAAAATACTTATATCTCCTCGTGTATTATATACAGAGGGAGACTAACTAATACTATTCGTTCTGCTCTGCTCTGTATTTCTGTATATAGTAGAGATGTTGAGGTACTTTCATTGATTAAAACCCTCCGATGAGAAGGACGACACACAAGTGTCCTGGCATTCAGAGGGTCAACAACTTTTTATCATTTTGTCTGCCTTCTTTTTAAAATCTATTTAATATTCAAAATTGACCTAACCTTTACCCTCTTTATTTATCTACAAGTGCAAATTTATCTCGAAATTGGCCATTAATTTCCTCTCTCAGCTACTTTTTAAATGCTGATGAGTCCAGCGACAAAGTTGTCTCATTTTTATAAATGCAGTTCAACTGCTGCTCCTACTCTCTCCAGCAGCAATATATAATCCATCCATTTAAATCCTCTCTCAAATATATAATACTTAATACTTATTCTACATCAACTGATTAAATTGCTGGTCGACTGATTTTATCAATCAATACGCTTAATATTTTGTGTTCTCAAACCAAGATCATCATCATCATCATTACTTCAACAACGTCGTCAAAGGTCCAAGAAAGCTAGTAGACATCATCAAAGTAGTAGTAGACAAAGTTTCAGAGAAGTGAGATTTCTGAGCTTAAGACTCTAATCGTGTGTGGTCGAACTGTTGAGCAAATTCGCTTCCACATTCATACGTAATAATACGTATTAGTATTAGCACACATAGTACGGGGCTTGTGCTATTGACAGGGAATCATTCGCTCGTCGGAAGGAGACTATGACAATTTGGAGGAAACCTACTTCTTATTCCAGGTACGTTAACTTCCGTTTTAATTGAACTTCTTAGGATTGTCGTTAAAAGCACAACTAGCAAAAGTAGTGTTGGCGGGCGAAGGTTTTCTAACAACTTCATTCAGTCTCTCTGATTGTGTAGTCGGTTTGTGTTCTTTGAGCTAACGTGTATATTACGAATTGCGAACGAGTTTATTACGACGATTGCGATTTTACGATCTGACATAACTACACAGGAAAGAATAGAGAGAAGACGGTGGGTAATTAAGGTGTATTCTTTTTATCAACTGGGAATAGGGTAGTTTACATTAGTTAGTGCACACGTGTGCAAATATCAAAATTGGGGAGGTATTAAATACTTTTTTATTTAGAGGTGCCAGTAGTGTATCTCAAATTTCACAAAAAGTGTATTTTGTTTTTATTTTGGAGGTGTGTGTATCTATATGAAGGCAGATTAATTGACTTGACAATAGAATGTTGTAGTTTTAAACGCATTTAAAGCATACAGGGTTGATTTAAAGCAGTTTAAATTCATATCTAGGATTATATTAACTTTGTGAGGTGTTTGGCGAGTCTTAAAATGTTAGTTAGTTAGTACTATATTTATATACTTCCTTTTAACATAATATGAAAAGTTCCAACACTTGTTGCAATCACTGAATCATTCTATTAAATTGAACTAAAGTCTCATGACGCCCCTTCCCTTCTGGAAACATCTCTCGCTGGAGAAGTTATGAAATATCAAGACGATTAAAGTGCAACTTCTTGACTATATGGAAACATACATACTTAAATGTATGTGACAAGGAGATCACAAAACATTGTCCGTTGATATTCATTAAAATCCCTCCTTTGCAACGGTTTCTCCATATCCGTTTTTTAAATGAATCTGGTGGCATAAGGTGAGCCAGTGTAACTAGTTTTTTGTTGTGATCTGCTCCTGCTATACGTACTACGTACATGGAACATGATGATATGAGAGGGTAAGCACGATCCCAACGTAAAATTACAGCACAGATGGACACGCAAAGAAATATTAACGCGGTTGCCTCAGTCGCACAAGAGAATAAGACTCGTTTCCCGGCTATTAAGAGTGTGGCCTTTGTTCACTGTCCCGCCTAAACTGCCATGAGAATGTGTACAAGATGATGATGAGAGAGTGGAGAGGGGACCTTTATAATATATTTATATGGATTTTACTACTTCTTCCCTTTTCTTCGTCTAGTCCTTTACATTATCAGGAGCACTGCAGCAGCAATAGGTATTGGTATTATATACTGTGTGGCCAAGGGTGTTTTTTGGTCGTGTTGTTGCGAAAGGGATCATTGGAAGAAATGTGTGTGTGTGCATAATGATGATGCGGTTAAGATGAGCAATTTCTAATGATAATTCATGAGTAAAAGCTACTGATGCTACTACCTATATAATATTATTATTATCATGTGGAGAGAGATGAGATTATGTAGGAACGAACAAAGAGAGTTAAATAATAGCTGCTGTTACAAATTCGAGAATGGCATTGAGAGTATTTTATTGGTACTTCACCTTTTAATGAGACATTGGGCAATAGTGCAATCCAGTGGGGAACTTAAGATTGCAGAATAAAGATATTTAGAGTTTAGGGTGTATTAAGTTACGTATTCTGTTCTGAATGTGTCTACGTGTTAGTGTGAAGCCTGTGAGAAGTAAGTGAAGCATGTATAGTAGTTTTATTAAATAGAAGTGAAAAAAACCAATGGTTTTGTTCACTGAATAGAAAAACACTTGTTCAATCCAGGATTAAGATGATGAAAAGTTGTCTTTTAACCAAGCTCTGTGTATGGGAAACAAATGAGCTTTATAAGCATTGAATTCTGTGTCTATGTATGATCCATGCTGAATATTGGATTCATGTCTTATGTGTCTGAAGAAATGTCGCAAAAAAGAGACCCTAAATTATTACTGAAAGACAAAGGGAAACGAACCAAGGTCTTTCTCGTCTAACATCTTAAGATTGGTTTGTGTGGCAGTCGAGTCTTAAATCTTTCTTTCCTTCATTACAATATTGACTGATTTTTTTTCTGACTTTGTGGTTTTAGATAATAGTGACATGATCTTGAAAGTCAAACACTAACGAACCAATATCGCACTTTTATGTATGCTACGCACTAGGATAGAATATTATGTCCTGAGCTTAAGTGAGATAAGAATTGGCAAAGTCAGACTTGATGATGTATGTCATAGAGTGTCTTTTTGCAATAAGCCCAAGGATTGCAATTGGAATGGAAATCCTATTTGGTTTTAGAACTGTTTCCTACTTCTTTCCTAGAATAAGATTCGATCTACAGAGAATTAAACTAATTACTCGTTCTTTAAAACCAACAATTGATCTCATTTCCTGTGTAGTTTGATAGCGAAGAGTTGAATACTTCAATTACAAGACTGGCCAGTGTAAAGTTGATGTAGATGACGAGGAATAAGTATACAATTTCCTTGAACATCCCCGGACGAGTTTATCGTGTCATCTGCTACTGGCTCAAAAGTACCTTTCTACTACTTTCTAGTCGTTTATACTAGTAGTGTATTGTTTTTACATGTAGCCCAAAGAAATGCTGGATATCTGTCAGGGATACCCATCAAGTCTTTAATGGTTTTCCTGTTTCACCCAATAAATAAGTAAATAGGAAAGATTACCTACACACGCTGCACTCTGCATTTTCATATGAAAAGATACTCCATTAATGCTTGCATCGAACGTAGTTATGAAATATTGTGTTTACAATTTACAAGTGGCGAAGTAGAAAAGTAGAAAACAAAGACGAAAAATTAAGGCCAAAAGACAGTTGGTTAGCACACCAATCTCGCATGTGTTTCACCTGATCGAAGCAACACGAGACGTGAGTTTGTGTGTATGCAAAAACACCAGAATTATCTTAAGATCGATCTCAAAAAGATGAGTCAGGTAGAGTTTGGGCAGAATGAGACGGAAGTTAGATTAGTGTTTTTTCTTCCAGTGTAATTTCAGTTTACGGAAACTTTCTTATTTGCGTCTTTGTTTTTATACTACCTATTCATTATTATACTATTTTTTGTTCGAGCCTGAGCCACATGTTACAATTTCATCAAGACACACTGCTTGTGATAGACAAGTAGATATGGCACGTTATGCTGCTTTAGGAGCCTATGCTATATTAGACGATGATCTATTTTCTATACTGTGTCTACATAGTTATAATCATCAGAAAGGAGATTTTGCACACGTGATGGTAATCAGTTACTAACTTCATGTATCTCTATCTTTTTATACGCCCAGGTGCACAAGATCGTAATAGAAAACTAGGTAAATGCGTGGGCGAAATTGAACTCCTCCGTATAACAAAGGATGGAGACAATTATCAGCATTTGGATAATTGTGAGAAAATATGAAGTTCACCTGCACTTGGACCAAATGTTTCTTTTGGTTCTCTAAAATTGAAATTATAATAATATACCTCTGTATACAATGTAAAAACTAATGTCTGTGCTATATCTGCTGGTATATTGACAATTAATTTCCAATGGTTAGAAATGTAGAGACTGATGATGACTTATTTCCTGGTCTGGTTATAATATTTCCATAGAACACAGTATTATCTTTGCTGTTATAGTAAAATCATAGGTAGATTTTATATATCATTATATTTCATGCAAGGAAAACACTGAGCAAGTTATCTTTATCCTACAAGTCCAGTTTTTCCTCAGATGCTAGACTGAATACTGATGCAGAAGTAAATACATATGAATCTAAGGATTGTGTAGAGAGAAGCTAGAAACGTGTTGTGTAGTACTGTAGAACATTCGATGAAAGACAATTAACTAACATGTTATATATAATAAATTTTAAGCATATTTATATTCATGTTGTTTTTGACAGATAACTTGTGGAGTGATACTGCACCTTAATAAATCATTGGGCACTGAGTGAAAGACATGAGTAGCAGTGAGGCATCGGCAGACTCCACAGCTAATCTTGCATCCTCCACCTCCACTGATATCAACCGATGTCCAGTTCCACAACTTGTTTCTAGTTCAACAATTTTAAGGCGTCAAAAACCATTAACCGGAAATTTAACAAATTCTGACGACAATCAACTCTTCACAATGACTATGGATTCTCAAGAGAAAGAACAAGATTGGCAACATGAAAGTGATTCTAATTCGCGATGCTCTAGTGGAGCCCAAAGCCCAGATTCCGATGGGGATAAAAGAAGAGGAAGACCTAGATCGGATGTTGTCCGTACTTTAATCATGCAAGGATTAACTTCACCAAGTTCCATCAAGTGTCAGTTTTGTACGAGAGTTTTCCCTAGAGAAAAGTCACTTCAAGCACATCTCAGAACTCATACGGGAGAAAAACCTTATGTTTGCGACTTTCCAGAGTGCACAAGAGCTTTCACCCAGAGTGGCCAGTTGAAAACTCATCAAAGACTTCATGCCGGAGAAAAGCCGTTTGTATGCTCTCATCTAGGGTATGTTTTATACGTTATTTAGTTCGTATTATTATTAATATAAATTATGCGTGATACTGAATATTTATCGTCAAAGCCAAAACTTATGACTTAAAGCTGCAAAGTCTGAAACATTGGTAGTAATTTAATTTCATTAATTTCAAAAATTTGCGAAGACAAGTTACTTTTAATGTAAATTTGCTCTGATGAGCTGCAGAAGTCAACAAGGGTTGACATTTCATTCTTATGTTTGATCAGTCAAAGGTTTATGGTGCTCACACTACCAGTGTGATTGGATAAGAATAATACAAAGGAACTATCATTCATTCATTTTGATAACACTGGCTTTTAACTATGTCCTTCAGGTGCTCTGTTCGTTTCACACATGCAAATCGCCACTGCCCAAGCCATCCCAGTGAGCCATTAAAGAGATGTTATGACTTTGTTCTGCGTCCAGTCGTTAACAGCGAAACAGCCCATGGTGATCAAATAAAGCGTTGGCTGGAAAAGTAAGTTCTTCAATTAACTTTAAAAATGTTGCAAAGGTATTGCAAATGGGAAGCTTTACTATCACTTAAGCTTTAAAAGCGCATGCATGCAGACTGATGAGTTATAAGCGTGATGATAAGTCAATATAAAGTCCTTTTAACTCCACCTCCACTAACACCACCGGTGTATGTATGCATGTGTATGCATAGTGACAAATTACAACATAAGTGGTCTCCACAGAGTCATGTGGATTTAATTTAGCAACTTGGGTTGGCCAACGGAGATAAAAAAAATTACCTGTAGAAACAAACAATAGAGCTAATGCTCTCATGGCATTTTATACTGTATTCATATGTATGCATGAAGATTTACTGTAACTCAAATCACCATACGTACAGCTAGTGTGAAGTCCAGCATAGTCTGCTGGAAGTGCACAGTAGAAGCATCACTGGTTGTTTGATTTTTAAATCATTTCAGACTTGACCTGATACATAAGCTTATCTCGCTGTGAACTCATATCATACATTGTCCTTATATGTGACTGTCTCAAGTGGACTCATCTTGTAAATCATCCAATGCAATCAAATGAATCTTTTCGCTGGTAATATCGGGATTTTAACCAAACGACAAAGTAAATTTTATAACTCATAATCACATTCACCAACAAACTCATGCTTTAATCAGAATAAAGTCCATAACAGCATATAATTCAATAAATTATTCATTAAGGGTTAGCCTGCATCCTTGTAGTACTTTTATGAATCTCAAACTTCTAATTTCTAAATATGATGAATGGTCAGAGTTTTGATTTTTTCAAAAATTAACTTTAACTATCATAAATTTAATACTTTTCAATACTCATTAAAATGATATGCTGTCTGGTTATAAAAAATGAACATAATATGAACATAATATGGTTATAATAATATGAACCAGTCTTTCGTCTACCCTTATCCCACTGCATGATATCGACTCGATATTGAAATGCAATCCGACACAGTGTGAGACTCGAAAAACCTTATCTGCAGTTCGTTAGCTACAAACAACCTCGGGATTTGAGAATATCTGATTATTTATATGTGAATGCAAATAAGTGGTTATTTAACTTGCATCCGGTCCTTCCCAAGTTTATTGTGATTGATATTTTCGAGCGTGCTGATTGCGATAGCTGAGCGATTTACTTGTGGAGCCAGACTGAACTATCAATAGTGGAGCCATACTTATGATACCAGCGAAACTGAGCTAATATTTTATAGCTGTTAACAAAACACTTCAGAATAAACGTGCAATCTCATTCATTTAGTTATAATATTTACCTCTACGTGTGTCGATTGTGAGAGAATGTAATATGTGAGGATCTCATGTTCAATTTAAGTAACTTGACGCAATTGCATTCCAAACGCTTCATTTAAATCCTTGACCTTTGTTGTTGCTTTGTAAAATGATCTGCTGTTTTAATGCTTGGGGTTGACACGTCCCTTAATGAACCATAATTTGTACTTTGCGACTGTCGATTGTTATTAACTGGGTATCCTCTGTTTTCTTGTAGGTACAAAAAAGAACGAGAGCAGGCATCCAAGTTAGCCAATTCGCAAGTAGCCCCTAACCAACCTCAGAAGAATCAGAACTCAAGAAAACGGGGTGCGAGCACTCGAGGTGACTTTTGTCAGTCTGATGAGGACACGCATGAAAGCATGAGAGATGAGTTGTCAGAAAATATGTCTCTAGATGATGAAAATCAAGCCTCAGAATCAATGTTGTCGAATCCATCAGTTCAACCGTCTAGTACTACAGGAACAAATTATTCTCGAAGTCTTCTCATTTCTGAATCAACACCAAGGTGCTTTGGAACTGAAAATCAAAACTTTGTGAATACTGTCGGGCGACACAATTTGCTATACTCTAACTCGTCATATCATATGTCACCTGCTTCAGTTGTCCCAATGGGTAATAGTAATGTACAAAACCACTGTACTGGCCAAAGCCAAGTCTTCACACCAGCAGTAACTCCTAAGATGGCTTTACCAACTGATTCAAATGAAAGTAGCCCTACTAATTGGTCTGAAAGTCCTCAAGGCTCAAAACCAGCAAAGCTTAAGAGGAGATGGCTGGAACAGTCATACCAACAAGAAAATGTACAAGACAGTCCATTGCAAGGGAACAATTCTTACACAAGTCACAACGTTAACCAATTCGGAACTCGACAAGGGTTTCATATGAACAAAGACTCTTCCAACCATTCACAAAATTACACAACTGGGGTAGACTACACACGACAATCATCATCGTCAGGGTCTGATGATCAAGCCCGACCTTCAGTACTTGTAATGGCATCCCCAACATCGTCTCTTGTGTCTCTTCCAAATGCTTCACGGGCTGTCTTAGCGAAGGATATAAGCTCTCAAAATTCGCCGTATGGGGCTACATTTGTTAGGACTTCTCAATCTGCAGAATCTTACGCAACTTTCCACGGAGCTGTAGGGGCAAGCAAAACCTTGTATATTGATGAAAACGGAAGGTACTTTCAACTAGCGACAAATGACGACGTGAAAATAATTACAGATCATCATAGCCAGTATGTGGTGAAACATGAAGTTGGAAATAATCATCAAATAGGAAACAGATACATGCACGGCAATCATATTTACCGTCATCACCAGACTCCCTATTCTGCTTTGCACGTCACTGCTGAAATGTAAAACAATCATACAAAACAATCAATCAATAGATCAATGAGTTTATTGTGATAATAGTTAGGTCATTTTGCAACGTTTGATAATCAAATTAATCTGTAGTTAAGGTACTTAGATTTAGATATCATGCATCTCAGGATGCTAAAACGCTTTCAGTTGCAACACAATCAAAATATTAGTAGAAATCATCAGGGAATTTAAAGATGAACAAGTTTATATTATTCGACTGCCGAACGAAAGTTCCCAAAAGTGGTTTAGTGAAATAACAGACAATCTGTTTCATTTTTAATTTTTAAAGCAACGATGAAGACTTGCGTGCTATGGTCTACATAGACTGTAAATTTTATACGCTTACCAGTAAACTGTAATTTAATTAATAATTTACACATAGCCAGTCTTCCATAATCCTTTTATATACAGTTGTCTATCTTATCCCGTATCCAGAATATCCAGGCCTGTACGAGAATTGTATGTAGGGTACACAGTATCACAGTAATAAGTCAGAAAGTTTAGAAGGCTTAATTTATAAGCTGTTATAAGCTGTTAGTAGTATGAGGATGATACAGTCTAGTAAATTCATCTCAACCAAACGAATCATAAATACAAAATAATAAACGCTTATCATATTTGAAATTGGAAAACGCTTGAAGAGCTCTCATGTATGTAGAGTTCAAGACATATAATGGGAAATCTATATGACTCTTAGAGGTAATCACAGAGTTAACACTTATTATTAACGTATGAAGCCAGTAAACAGGCTGTAAGAGCATTAACCGATAAGGTTGAGTACTACCTAACCAACTACAAATATGGAATCTTGTTATATCAACTCGTTTTAATTCAGAGTCCTATAAATAATATTATATAATGTGTGGGTGTTCGTTACACGAGAGCTCTTACTATACAATCACAAAGAAACTTGCACAAGGGTAACTTTTACGCTTATGATGTACTTTATAAATGTATGTGTACTTATATACAATCACAACAACAGTCCGGAAACCCATCACAGGTTTTAATGTAAAGAATAAAAATTGTACAAAAGATTAAACTTTAATCTGCTTCATTAAAAAGCACGCACTAGTTTTTATTCTAGTATATAACAAAATATATTTGCACTTAGTTAGTAGTTTAGAATTTAGTTCATTATTATTACTTATTATTACTTTTGAAATTAGAATATATAGTTGTATATTTGTATCATTACATTTACCATACCACTATATATACATAAATATGTGAATCAATGTATGTGTTGTTGCCTCATTAAAATTCATGAAATAAAAGTAAATTCATACAATACAAGCCCTGATCTTCTTTTACCATATAGTCTTCCCCCTACAATGAAAGCTTTCTAAAGGCAAATCACTACTTTTGCAAATAACTAGGAGAGACGCATAAACAGGATAAATTAAAGAGGCTTATTAGATAAAAAATCGTAAAAAGGAAATCGGAGACAATTTAGTCAAGTGGTCTGAAGTGGGTCGCAGATTAAAGTAATTTGAGTGGAGAAAGGACGGCCAATTGGGAAAGTAGGATAGCCCCTCCAGAAAGCAACTTGCTACTTATTTTTTGGTTAGGTGTGGGACAAGAAGTTCGTGTGGTCAAATAACTCACCTAGCTATGTTTAAATGAGAAAATACACGACGTCGACAATGACGAGAGTGTATAGGAGAAAGTCACACGGGCAACATTTTTGATTTCGTTTTTCCGTTCCAGGTTCCAGTGAGGTTTGGGGAAATGACAGGAGGAAAAATGGCTTGATACATAGAGGAGGTTTCTCTCTGTGTATACGTATTAGTTAAACTATATTGTAAGTTGTCTCTTGGTAAATAATCCTCTACTGCATAGAAAGAAAGTGCGGAGGAATGAAAGCATAAACACACTTACCCCGTGGTGTATGTATGAATTTGGTGTTGCTGCATTTATTAGATTGACTGAGACACGTATGAAGAGCCTTTGATGGGAAAGCTATCGATTTCCAATATATGTAGTAATTTCTGACGTGACAAACTGCTAGGACTTATTTACTTACTTGCTGAGTTTGGCCTTCTCTCTCAATAATTCTCAATGCATTTTGGCTATCTTTCTTTCTCCTTTATTGAATTGCCATTGCCAATCCGCCACTAGTTCTCTCTGGACTCGATTCTAAATATCATTGTTCCTGCAGCTCACACTTTTTTAGACACTACCCTCAAGAACAATAACAATATAGTACGCTCACACTCAGATTTTCAGCTATGAATACTTGCGATAAAAAGTCGTTCTTCTTCGAGCAGTACAGGGAAAAGGAATACTTTTAAATTTCCAGTCGAGAACAGAAGCGGAAACTTCTGCGAGTAGAGACTGAGAGAAAGTCATAATGAGACAACCTCATCTTTTTGTGCAGTATTATTTTGTCTTTGTTGTGAAAAGTGTCCAGTGATGGATGACTTTACCTTACC
>Ga0194135_10000976_pt1 | contig 16660 bp, 11 predicted proteins | sample LitLau_LLRF_2013_FD_134024 | JGI IMG/M metagenome (GOLD analysis project Ga0194135, IMG submission 134024) | Freshwater sediment microbial communities in response to fracking from North America - Little Laurel Run_MetaG_LLRF_2013 (version 2) | ecosystem: Environmental > Aquatic > Freshwater >...
ATTCCACCCAAGAAGACAGAAGTAGATATTCCACCCAAGACGCCAGGCATTCCACCCAAGAAGACAGAAGTAGATATTCCACCCAAGACGCCAGGCATTCCACCCAAGAAGACAGACATTCTACCCAAGAAGCCAGGCATTCCACCCAAGAAGACAAACATTCCACCATTTCCACCCAAAAAGATAGACATTCCACCCAAGAAGACAGATATTCCACCCAAGAAGATTTGTTTTCAATGGAAGGAAGTCAACTGCCTTTTCGGCCAACTGTTGTGGAAGACGTGCTGCGCCCCAAAAAACGGCCTTGTTATGCGAAAGAAAATCTTCTGAGATTAGAGAATGAAAGATCTCAGTTGCTTGCAACAAAACTTGGAACTACTTTAAGTCAACTTTCTTCTGACCCTTATGAATTTTCCAGAAGTTGGGATTTTTTTAATGTATCAAAAGTTCGCACGTATGGTCGGTAAGTTTTTACTTCAATCATCCGTTTTTAATAATAGTTACTTGCTGTCTATAAATATTAGCTAACATTAGCTAACAACATGAGTTTGCTACCATTATCTTACAAGTTTTTGTTTCATTATATCATACAGTAAAAAGAAGAGGCCTTTGATACAAAAACGAGGATCGTCTTTGAGGAAACGTGTGATCACCGGTAACTGTAAAGATGATGACGATGACCTTGATCAGCTCTTAGCTAAACTTCCTGCTAGAGATAAGACGTTAAGTAAACCTAAGAATAAGTAACCCTACTTTTTCGTCTATATAAAATGGAAATGTTGGTTTCATAATGGAATAGTTTAAGAAAGATTAAGTTGTGGAAGTATTTTTTTTAACTATTTCAAAAGAAATCGTAGTGGTCAATGGGTTTTGTGTTAATCTGTAGCTTTCTGAATATTACAATAGGTAATTAGTAAAGATAATTTATTTTATGTTATTATCATTATGCTTCTCTCCACTTATTTCACCGGTCTTGTTTTCTGGTTGCTTATCTGTCCCAGCCGACAGTTCCGGGGCCGCGTAATGGTTTGTAATTTTTGATGAGGTGTATGACAATGGAATATTGTTACTATTAGTGTTTCTTTCTGTTTCAACTGAGTGAACGTCATTATCAGACGGTGAGATGACGATTTTTGGAATTAATTGATAACCGGGGGCGTTATTAGGTCCATGATTTGCATAGTTAGTTTGAGATCGTTTTCGCTTGCGATTACGATCCCTTCGGCTTTGAAGTTTGAGAAGCTTGCTACCTCCTCCAGCCTCTCCATCATTCAGCCGTTGTACAGAATTGTTTTCATCTTCCGTGGAAGAATCCTTATGAGATGACGTTGAATTCGCTGAATCTACTTCCTGATGTGAGCCTCCTGTGGGAGTTGAAGTGTTTGAAGCATTACAGAGACTGCCTTTACTTGGTTCAGGAGGAAATTGTCGAGCATTGTCATCTGAGCCTGCAAGGGCTGGCTTTATCTTTGACACCTACATACAGATGGAAATAGGTTAGTTCGATTTTATTACAGTTTTCATCATCGAGCAAGCGTCTAATTTGTATCTGAATATTTGTGTCAGTTACCGGCTTGCGGCGTCGTTTCTCTACGGGAGAACGAGATGAAGAACTTGAAGACGAATATGACCGCTGTCTTCGGTGAGGTCTTCGCCTTCCAGTGCCTTTGCGGTTCTCTTGGTTAGAGATATCTTCGAAAATAAAGTTGGAGTCGGATTCAGAATCTGAATCTGAAGATGAAGTTGAAAACTGTGAATAGAACGCTGCATCCGAGTTCGATCCAGATGTGGACTGAGTGACACGATTTTTGTTCTGAAATATCGAAACTCATAAGGTACCATAAACTAGCTTCTATCAATTACTTCGTCTGTGTTCAATTTACCTCATAATCACTCTCCCTGGAACACTGTCGTTGTACAAGGAGCTTTTTTAGGTTGTCGATCACGGTTCGAGATGCAGGTGGTCCTGTAATTAAGTTTTCCTCAACTGCTATTGTTGGATCTTGATGAGCCTCCTGTTGCTCTTCTTGAGATTCCTAAAACAAATCATTTTAGATTAAGTCTATTGAATTTTTGCAATAGTTTCTATTGAGTAGTTTGTTTTATAAATAAATCGAAATTGTATCAATATAATGCAACTCTACCATGTCAAATGAGCATGCTGTACAGTTTATACACTCAAATTACTTATTTTGTGTAGTATTTTGACGTTGGAACTATCTCGACAAGTAGGTGACATAATCAAACTACGTAAGCTTATAATCTTTATGTGACTAGTATTTGATTATCCTGGTCTAAAATGCCCTTAATAATGAGCCATTCCATGTGCAAGAAGAGATAGTGTACTAATATTGTGTACTTTCAGGTTGGTAATGAAACTTTCACTTTTCCTTGTGGGGAGACAAAAGTGTTTGCTGCTGCTGCTGCCTTGCACAAGGGGCATAGCATATTGTTCACTTCCCTTGCATGAGTCAGGCAATTGTAATACAATACTACACAATAGACACTGTCGACTGACTACACTAAATTTGATGAGTGGTCGAAGGTGTGTGATGTAATGGTTTATAATAGAAATGTGTCTATGTTATAACTCTAATGATGTAGCCTTGTCTTATATTCCCATTGTTATCATTATGTTGTGATAAATGACAAAATTACCTCTTTGTACGTCCCCATGAAGTATATCTTTAATTTCCTGCGTTCTTGTTCAGTAGTTCCAGGTTTAAAATGGATTTTTATTCTTGTTTTGCAGTTGCCAGCTATTTCGAAGGGCTTGTTTTTGCTGCACTATCCGCAATCCAGCACGGACTAGTGGGTAAAGCCAGGGAATTGGTATTGAGCTTAAAACTGGAATGTTCTTTAAGTCACCAGTGACTAGGAAGGGATTATGATCGCTGCTGCTATATTTATTTCACAAAAATGAAGATCACTCTTAACAAATAGAATGTCTTGTCCAACCTTATCGAAGAGAATTATTCTTATTGCTTTGGCCTTATAACGAGTAAGCTGCCAAACTGAAATGGTTTTTTGTACTTCGCTAAAACTGGTTCATTATTGTTGTACTAAACTATATATAGATGTATCGCACTGAGGAATGAATTAACTGGAATTTCTTATTTGTTTAAATGCATAGACTGAATATGTGACAACTGTCGAAGAATATTGTCCATCTGTCGTTGGGAGTTATTTCGTTTGATTTCACTACTACTGATGAGTTCACTCTCACTGTTCCTGTCTAGTAATGATATGGCTAATTGTCTCCTCACAAGAGCTTCTTCAATAGATGACGAAAGACAAAATTCATACGTAGTACGGAATATGAACATTAGCGCAAGTTTGACGCGAGAAGTCTTCTTGTTTAAAGAGGATCAGTCCTTCATTTAATGCTTCAAAAATCAAGTTGTAAAGCGAAATAATTTAAATCTGAACACTTTATTACTGAATTTAAAGGATGGGAGTCACAGACTGAAATTCACCGGGTAAAAGGGCTGGTAGAAAATATTAATAGTATAAATTGAAATACGAGCTGCAGCTTTGAACGATGATGGAAGAAGAGTGAAGGAAGTGAGCTAATAACCTAACAAGTTGTTGTGAGTGTTGGTGGTGAACTATGTGTTTATAAAACGCTGAAGTGGAGAGTAAAACAGCATAGGTAGGTAAAGTCTGTGTAGTAGGGAGGAAAGTGTTGATTAGTATACAGTTGGAATATAGTTTTATTATATAAACGAAAGAGGGTCTGAATGAGAAAAAATGAGTAAATAATAGAGCAGTGCAAGGTGTCTGTACATATACGAACGAACGGATGAGGTAGAGAGATGAGAGAGATGTGTGTGAGACCTACGTAAAAAACCTACATTGAATTCATCTCGTTCAACGAGAGACTGAGGAACAGCGTAGTTTGTTACCAACTTAGGGGGAAAAGAATCGAACAGGCACTTTGGATGTGGAATGAACAGAGCGTGTGTAGTGGATAACAACCTGTTCTAAAAATAAACTGGAAGTTGAGTCTCTCCACAGCAAGAAAGACCAGTTCAGCTTGAACCTTTTTGTTGGGAGCAGATTCCTCGCTCTGCGCTTGCCATTACCCTCTTTACTGTGAGCTTATCAAGAGGCATTCTTCTCACGATGATGATTCTATGGTCGGTGGTAGTTCTAATAGTTCTATGTGCTCCTCCATAAGCTGTTATAGAATGGTAGATAGGTTGTTGGGTATGTTTGCTCTTGCTCCGTGTGTCCGGAGAATAAGCTTACAAGTCTCTACAATTCGTGAATCGGAGTATATGTCTAAAATGTCTTCAATAAGTCCGCAACAACTTGCTGAGTTCTTTTGGAACCCTCCCTTTCCTTATGTCAAGCAAAATCTGTTCTGAAGGGAATATATCTACTTGAATATACAAACGAACTATAAAGACTAAAGAATTTTCTCGTTCCTCATTGATGAATAGCAATGGAATCACGATCTGAATCTGAATGCAATTAATAATAAATGAGGTAGACTGTTTTATTCATTCCTTTTCCAAGATTTCATGACAAAAGGGAAGGCTTTTAGAATGGAAGGTGAAGAAATAATAAATTGTTTCACTTTGATGAATTCGAAAAGTGAGAGTTCATTCGTCCCTTTACATAGTTATGCAATGATTGCATGGATATTTTTATAATCTTGGCTTTTACACTGATGCTAAAAAGATGTGGGATGACTTGATGACTAACACAATGTCACAGTCAAACTATCTCTGAAAGCTCTCTTATTTGTATGTGTGTATGAAAGTTAAAGTTAGGTGGGCAAATGAGATTTTTAGGTTTATTAACTAGCTTGAAGTTGGATCTTTCGTAAGCAGCGAACTACTTCACGCATAACACACATAATGAGATGTGGGTGTTGTCTAATGACTAATGGCTTGATGCAATGCTACGTTTATTTTGCTTATGGCTTTTTTTCCATTTTAGTAAAGTTTATGATGATGATGAGACTATGAGTTTAAAAAAAGAAGACTCAGTTGCTTCCATTTTAGGAAGTAAACTGTTTCCCATAAGATGAACATGAGATTTGGCTTTGCCATATGAGATTGGACTAGAAGATGAAGTTAGTTTTATTTTTGGATAATTTCATCCTTGACTTGCCTCAAAGATTGACGAGCAATGTTAGTAGTAGTATGAACACGAAAACAAACCTTGTGTGTGTCTGTAAGTAAAAGAGTAAATGGCAGAGACTCGATCTTGGTTGATAATGAGATCTATCTGGCGTTCCGTCGTCCCTTTCAAATCGATCGAGAAGTTTAAAAATAGCTGGATGGATAAAAAATTGAGTCTCATGAAATGTACCAACCAATAACAACCACACTAGCTATAATCATCATATTCATCATCGTGTAAAATGCGAGAACCGTATCTGTTTGATTCTCAATGCTGCATCTAAAACATTCCGAGGAATGATCTTTTCACGTTAATATATGCATTCTATCAGAATATAATAATATCTCAGATCGAGCTCTTCAGCTGCTTTAAAGCTCGATGCATAAATGTGAGCGACTCGAAATTACGGATCACAAGATAAACATCACATAAACAGACTAAAAGATGTACTTGGCAATTTAGCTATATATGATGATACTGAAACAACCACCCTAAGATTCATATTCAAACACAATATAATATGTCTTCATTTCATCAACAAAAATAGATCTGTGAGAGTAGAAGGAAGGATATGGGTGTGAGTGTGTATAATTGCCATAAGCAGGGTGTAAATTTCTTTTCATGAAAATAGCTTTTTGCTCTACACACACTCTCTTTAACTCTTCTTACAAAGTTCATTTGATGGTACGTGAGATTTGTAAAAAAGAAAGGATAAGGAAAGAGATATTGTGAAAAAATGTAAGACGAGAGTCTTGTGTTGTTGTGCCTGTCTGAAAATATTCGCTGCAAGGAGGAAATCATTCAGGTTCTGCAAGTTCACTTTGAATTTTTATATTTTATGTTGCGGATTACATAACGAACCTAAGTAACAACAATAACGATAATGCAACAAGGGCTTTAATTCTGCAAGAAATGACGAGGACGCTCACGATGCACCGTCTAAATACTAAATACTCAAAAGACTTTTGACTTTGCCAAAGAATTTGGATTTTTATCAAATAACAACGGTCAGGAAGTGCATCGTACGGTTTGTGCACTGACTACACAACTGATGATGCTGGTGGTGTGTTCATTCATATCGTCGTTACTTATTACCACTGCCTAGTGCCTACACGATACGAGATTTTTGCATCATGGAAATGACAATACATTTTCTGTCTGTATTAGGATTCTAATATGGTTTTTAAATACAGAATTATGATTGTTATTATTGGGGCAATGACTCCCCTTCGTCATTAAATGTGTTGTAGTAAAGTAAACTCAAATTGCACAATGGCTACTATTAGTGAAGTGAAGAGGTTTCCGCGTTGACTAACGAAGGTTAATTTACTCAATGAAGTATAATTTATGAAGAAGTGATCCAACTATTATTAGTTCTGCAACTCATGCGTGCACATCATCAACCATGAAGATAATTTTATTATAACGGGGCCATCAGAGCATACAACATTCTCTCTTCTCTTTTAAGTCTCAAAATTCTCTCTTATTCGTTTCTAGCAATTGAATCTCTACTACTTTTATCCTCAGCACGTTTCAACTCTGATTTAGATTTTTCAACACACAATTTTATTGGCCTCAGGTTAATGAAATATGGATCCTTCCTTCCTTCCAACTTGTGCAACATTTTCATTCGTGAATTCACGTTTGAGTTTTGCAGAAGTGGAGCAGATTTTATGGATTCGTTGGTTCCACACAAACTCATATATAATCATATTACTCTTATAACAATGTTCATCATGAGTATTTCATGTTCTGTTGAAGAGTTCCCCGTTCCCTTCTTTAATCTTTGAATTAATCGATAGACACATAAATAAAAGATCGATCCTAAAAATGCTGCTCATTCAACATTTCTTTCGGGTACTATAAATATTTATGCTGCTTCTCTGGAAGTTCACAATGCTAAAATAATGAATGAAACTGGATTTAATAAGAATTTGTTTTTAATTTAGAAATAAAAAACAATGTTTAACAAACACTCGTATCACGGCACTCAGCAATTAATTAGGTATAATCATTATTACCTCTTTTAAGCTATTGTGTCCACAATTCATATAATTCGACTTAAAACACATGATAGCGTAGAAAATTAGTACATTGTAATATGTTTATCCTATTAGAACGCTCGAGAACGACACAAATACTGCTACTCGCTAATGAAGTGACTCATTTACCTACAATGTATTTCAATCAGTTATAAAGTCAAAATCTAACGTAAGCAATCCTTCACAGGTTGCATCTTTCTTGTCATCTGGTTAGTCTGTTAGTCTTAAAAATTAGCACCTCGATCCCGGTGCTAGTTCACATGAAATTTTTCTTCACACACTCAACATCCACTGAGAATTGCTAGACTTCTCTGTTTACAATATCCATTATCAAATACTCTCTACTAATTACTCAACCTACTTATAGACTCTTTTGAGCAATACAGTTCTGTTGTGGATGTGTGTTCATACGAAGATACCCTGATGGATTCAGTTACGATTCGTAAAACACAAAGAAAATTATCCTAAGATTAGCGTAGTACAATTCATATCACTAAACGAACAATATTTACAGTCAACATCATGTCAGATTGAAGTCATATACATATTCTAGCATTCTATTCTAAGCGTTTAACAAATGAGACATTATACAACGATTTATTTTAATCTACTGACTGAGTGCAAAAATGCACTGGTTTACGTAGAACCTAAATAACTCCTAGCTAGTAATGTAAATGCAAATACTCCTCATTGGAATTCATAATAATATAAAGAATGACAGTACACTGTTAAGCCGTGTATCAGTCGCCTAAAAATGACTTTGTTCGTCTCACACGTCCACGTGAACTGACAGTTACTCTCGTTGGCTCACTGTCATCGTCGTCACTGCCTTCCCCATAGTTAATCTTAACACCTCGAGTGGTCCGTTTGTTTCCTCCCCCTCCTCCTCGTGGTCCAGATGCCTAAAATAGACGCGAATTCGTTTTATTACTCGCATAGGGAATATGAACATGTGATAGTATTTGGCTTATGACTTAAGACTCACCTTAGTCGACCTGCGAGCGGGGGATGACGTGTACTCATCATCAGATGAATCATGCCGTCGTTTCGTTCCAGCTCCTTTCCTTGGACTGTTCCTTTGTGGAAGTTTGTTGTTAGCATTCCCCCGTTGACTTCTACCTCGATCTTCTTCTTCATCTGATTCTCCTTCTTCAGATCCTCCTTCCTCCTCGGATTCTTCTTCATCGACATGCTCTTCTTCAACATCTTCCGATGCGTCTTCGTCTTCGTCTTCGTCATCATGCAACGCGCTTTTAATTCCAGGTTTCGCTTTACCATTTCTTAAACTTGAGTTTCCATTTGTTACTTTCTTGGCTTTGTTCATGTGGCGAATTAGCTTTGATGACGGGCCTGGTTTATCTGGATCAAATTCTTCGTCTGAAACTTCCGATTCCTCGTGGTCCTCCTCATCGTCATGTTCGCTATCAGAGTTGTTGAATGAGTCAGACTTCCGTAATGCCGGTGGTCGGTTTGGAATGGGTCTAACAGAAGCAGCTCTCATTGGGGATGTCCTAGTAGGTGCTAAACGACGTCTTTTACCGAATCGTCTTTCACTTTCGTCGTCAGTTGCATCTTGAGGCTCTGCGTAATTTGGACGTTCCTGATTTCTTGTTTCTGAAATGATAACAGTTATTGATGAAATACTTTTCTAAATCTAAGCCAAGTATAAGTGCTGTAGCAATCAAAAACAATTAGAAAGTAAAATGGCATTACCTCTTCTACTACGGCCATTCCAATTGTGAGATCGTTTTGTTATTACTCTAGACGATCTTCTTACTGCAGTATGATGATCATCGGAGTCATAATCACTTGGGTCGTCTGATCTATCTTGTTCTTCATTCAAGACCGGCATTGAAACACTTTCATCATCATCACTGTCTTCAAATTCGTCACTGGGTTCATCTTTGACAGGTATCTTCGCTCGTTTCAACGCCGCTCGTGAAGTACTTGGTCCATCTGGAGTTGTACTACCATGAGATGACGTATTGCTTAAACGATTAAGAGCTACTCCTCGCCTGGGACTGTTTCTTGTACTAGGATGACTATCACCAGAAGATATCCTTAAGCGTTTAACAGGTCGTGCGCCACTGGAATTTCTAGTACTATAGCGTTGAGGTGAAGAGGAAGCATATCCATTTGTTTTAGAGCTTGAAGGACCTGCATGTCCATTTCTTATGTTTTTTCGTGCACTTCCATTCAAACTTGACGAGTCTTTGGTAGCTTTAGTCCTGTTCCTCAAGTAGTGTCCACTTTCATCCAATGCATCACTAGACTCGTCCTCATGATTTATGTAGCGGTTCTTAGAACTAGCAGATCGCTTTGGATTCTTTCTTGGAGTTGAATTGGCACTACTGGTAGCTTTACTCTGCTTAAACCTCGAATTGAGTTTGCTGGATTCGTTGGCTTTTACGGCAGATTTTTTCCCTTTTCTACTCCTTTTCATACTTTTGGTGAACTCTTGATACCTACTTTCATAAGCCGACTGAAGTCTTCGAGTCATTAGGTAGATCTTCGACCGTAAATCTGTGTTATAATGTCTTGAATTTGAGAATATCATCATCATATCTTTGTGGAAATCTTGAGGCGACTCATAGTTTCCACCTAGAAGTTCTTCACGAACAGTTTGCAGATCCATTGGTGTATCTATAACACGACTATAATCTGGAAAAACGGTTATATCAACTGGCTGTCTGAAAGGCGTTGCATCATCTCGTTCAAAAATATCATTAAGAATCTCCAAACATTGTGATTCCCAGGCCACTTGTTCCTCTTCACTTATATACTCTTCTTTTATTTCCTTGTCCTTTTTCTTTGCTTTCTTGGATGTTCGATTGGAAGAATTCTTAGATTTGCTACCAGAACCGTCTGATTTAGATACTTTGCTTGCATTGGTATACTTTTTCATTGTTGCGTGATAAAAGGCATTAACATCTATAGTATCGGGGCTGTTAGCGATTTCTAAACAAACGTCCCGTATCACTCGGGAGTTCTTTACAATTGCAGAATACAGTTGATTGAATTTTTCAGCATTCATGGCAATATACTTGATATCAAATCGTAACGCATCCACCCGTCGATAAAATAGGTTGTCTAATCTCGCTTTAATAGTTGAGAGATCAATGGGATATTCTATCGTATGAGCGTAGTCCGGATACATGTTAAGATCAACAGGGGTTAGAAAAGCTTCCGAAATCGCTAAACTCATAACTTGCTCCAGTAACAAAGATATCTTCTGACACTGAGCTTCTTGGTGACCATGAGGAGGCCAATCTCCAGCTGTGGACTCGTACATTCCAATTCTCAAATCCTCAGAAGATGCTGGGATTCCGTTATTTGGGTCGTAATCAGAGGGAATTTCTACAAAATGAATCCATTGTATTGTTTACGACGTAAGTTGAAGTTAATGAGCAAAAATACACAGACAGCAATTCTGTATTGTTACCGAAATCGTCAGTGACTATGTCCATGTCCCATGGGCTCATTCGTTCAGGCTCACCACTATTCCACTGAACTTCGTAACACAGGTAATTTGAATCTTGATAATCCTGACTATAAGGAGACCGCTGCAAAATTGTGCCAAGCCACCATTCCCCTTGAATCAGACATCTAAACCTGTCAAGATAAAATAGCCAATGAGTTAGGAATTCTAGTTGCTACCGGAATTTCCCAATATTTTAATAGCCTACTTGTCTCCGTCATTCCATCGACGAGTAGTTGACCTGTCATACATCTGACGAAGTATCAAAAAATCAACCACGTCCGCAATATCATGGTACTTCACGTAAAAATGGCTTCCGTTAATGAGTTCTCCAGTTTTCCAATCAGTTCGTGCTAATTTCAGGGCAACCAGCCTTGGGGGCTCAAGTTCGAATTTAATTGCAATTACTCTCACAGATACTTCGGGCTGAAATAAGTATAAAATAAATACATTGTAAATAACTCTCTGCCTGGGTCAAAGAAGTTGGTGATTATTCTACTATAGACATTTTAATACCTCTAAGTCGGGCTTCTGAACGTACGGTAGCTGCTTCTTTAGCTTATTTGGTATTGTATACGTTTTCTTAGCCTCGATCTCTTTGATATATGCTTCATGACCTTGCCTGTAGTACACCAAGTCGTCGCCTAGTTGAGGAAGATATGGACTTCGTTTGGGAAGAATTTCCGAAAGCCACTCCGAAGGTCGATATAACTCCGGGATTTCTTCCAGTCCCCCACTATAGTCAACTTGCTTGCTTCTCTGAAAATACAGCAAGTAATCATGTCGTTAGTTCTATACACGAACCAGATCACATTAACCAATTCAATCTTACAGCTTTTCTAGTTCTAGTCTGTTTAACAGGTTCTGTTTTGATTTTTATATCCGAGGACGGTCCTGGCTGAGGTTCATTGTCATCGTTAGGATCCCCAGTTTCAGATTCTTCAGGTTCTTGCTTAACCTTTGTGCTGTCCTCCCCTGAGGAATTTGAGTGAAGTCTTTGTGAACGTTTACGCCCTTCACTAATTGACTTCCGCTTGTTTTCTTCTCTGCTTTTGGAAGTTCCTAAAGTTCCTCCCCAGTCTGAGTCGGAGTCTTCTGAAGAAGAGGAGTCGGTAGTGGAGACATGTGCTTCCGAGAACGAATCTTCTTCTATCTCAACGTTCTGTTAAGAACAAAATTTAAAATAAGGTTTTAAATTAGCATGTATTAAGTGACTATTGGATAATAACTGGCCCGCTAATTCACGTACTTCGAGATCACTCTCTCCGTTCTCCCTCAAAGTGCGACGAACATCAAATCTAACTGGTCGGGGTCTTCTCGCAGTGCCATTTACCGGATTTGGTCTTCTTGCTCTAGGATAACGTCTAGGAGATTCTTGACTTACAGATATTTCCATTTGAGGACGGGGATTGGGCCTGGCAACACCTTCCGTTTCCATAAACTCTGGTGCACTACTAGTTGCAGGTTGATTTCTTCGCCTTTCCGCAGCATCCTGAACCCAGATAATATTTATTGACTCAGATCAATTTGAATATAAATTAGATATATCTTTTTTGCAAACTTACCCTTGCCAGCATTCGTAATCGTCGAGCTCTCCCATTAGGACTGCAATCCACAGGAGAACCCAAAACGACATTGGAATTACTAGATGGTGACATTTTTGAAGACTGGTCTCGATAGTATGCCTCTTCTGCTTCAACAGCAGCGAATCTTATTTCTTCCAAGCTATCAGCTACGCCGTCAGGCAAGGGAGGAATAATATATTTTCTAGCAACAGAACAATTTGCAGGTTGCCAGTCCCCACGTGACTGTCGAACTCCTTCTACTTCGCCACTTCTTCTATTCCCGATTCCTCGACTTCTTTCGTTTTCACGCTCAGCCGCTATTAAGTAACAAACAGAACAAACCTTACTTTTGAACAGACTGGCAGCTTCACTTCCACTATCAATTATCTAATGCCACAATCAAGTTCTGCATTTAAATATAGTTGTAAAATTTAATTAGTTAGTGTACCTTCTCTATTTCGTGCTAAACCTTGCTCTATCGCTAACTGCTGGATCATCTCATCTATGTTTGATCTTGCAGGAATCCCTTCTATGACTTCTTGATATCCACTTGCACCAACAGCAACGTTAGGAATTAAATACTCTTCTTTCAGTCTTTCGCGGCCAGGTACTAAGCGTTGAAGATGTGGAGGATAAGGATTGCCGTCAACATCGACTAAAAATGGAGGGGGCATCAAGTGAGGAGCAACTTGTGTTTGCTCGTCAAGAATTTGGTTTGTTATAGCGTCTCGAAGTATAGGACGGTAATCCGTATGGAAAAATAGTTCGCTTGGTAATTTCTTAAATTTGGAAAGCTGATCTCCTGAAACAGTCAGTAGCATTACATGACCGTGTGAGTCAGTCATAGCAATAGAGAATCCATCCGGAGACCATTTACAATCAAATAGTGAGCCGTGCCCTTGACCATGTCCTTCTCCAAGTTGGTTGTAATACTCGTACACTTTTCCTATACTAGAATCCTTTTCATCCTTATTGACAGTGCCAACATCCCAAATGATAAGCTTCCCGTCGTGTCCAGCAGTACACACAACTCGGGGATTAAATGGATGCGCTTCTATTACATAAGCTTCGTCCGTATGGCCTTTCAAAACTCTGATTAATTCTCCAGCTGAAGAACTCCACACTTTGATCATGTGGTCTGACACGGCAGTGAGGACTAAAGAATCGTCTGCATTCCACCCAACCATCGTTACGCGTGGACGACGTTTGGGGTCCTCGAAAATGACCGCTGGTTCTCTGTAGTAATCAAAGCACTTGTTAACATGAATCTCAATTATATAGCAAGACAGCTATTTCTCAATTAATCATACCCTGGATTTTTTCCACAATGTAGTCTTATGTATCTCCAGCACCCACTATCAAAGCGCCATATTAAAGCTGTTCCATCTTTGGACCCAGAAACAAACTTAATTCCCTCGTGTGCCCATGAAATGCTGTCAACCCTTTCTGAATGATGTTCAACTTCCAATATTCTTTCAGGTCCATCTATTCCTAGCATGTAATAAACTCGGACATGATTGTCTGCACTGCCTGCTGCCATAAAGCATCCTCCAGGAGAAAAGGAAGAGCATATCATTTGTGCACTACCAGGTCTCATTCTTTCCAAGTACAGAGTCGGCTTGGGCCTATAAAGGAAGATACAAAATCATTTGTGATGTCATATTATTTCAAATAGTCCCAACGTCAAAATAGAATCAATATAACTTACTGAAATTGAATTGGTTCCCCGGGGTCGTCTGTGTACGCCCAAAATGCACAAGAGCCATCAGTAGAAGTGGAAGCTAAATAGCGAATAACTGAGCGAGATCGAGGGACTGGACAGAAAAACACGGATGTGACATTTCCACTATGTGCGGTCAGTACAGCAACAGGAGCACAAGTACGAAGGCACCAGACCCTGATAGTTTTATCACAACTAGCGACTGCAATCAACGTGTTTTCCTGATTTACAGCCAGATCGGTAATCTCAGAAGTTGTCCCACGGAAAGTAAACAGTAGCCTCCCATCAATGGCACTCCAAATCTTAACGAGATGATCATCAGCACCCTGGAATGATGAGACAAACAGATTATTTTATTGTTTGGGGAGATATGTATAATTTCTTGACTTACAGTGAAGATATATCTCCCGGTTATATCAAAAAGAACACAATACACGGCTGACAAATGACCCAAAGTATTACAGGCGATTGCCATCCGTTGATAAATATCTGGTTTAATTAAGTGATTCCCCACGCCAGTTCCAGAGATAGATCTTTCAGAAATTGCATGGACTAGAAACATTAAAAATCACCTGATTGCAACAACTACAAAATACTGTAAATCCATCTTATCATTCTAAGTCGCATGTAAAGGAACCTTACCTGGATGAGATACATTTTTTCTATTTTTGAATTGCCTGACTTGGTGACTAACATTCTTTTTGGACCACGTAAGAGTAGAGGACTTTCGAGGCGTAAGATCCGCTTTATCTAATAAAGCTAAGGTAGACGTTGAAAGTAAACTTCGTGAAGCGACAGTACTCGCATGCTCTCTTGCATTTACGATTTTTATCAATTGCTCCAACAATTTCGGCAAGTGATCAGGGTTAATATGGTTGAATTTTGAGCTCTGTTATAAAAAATAAAAATTATTACACCAGCATTCATCCAAGTTTTCATTCTTTTCGATGTAAGTCATTTTCCAGAGGCCAGCTGAGAGTCTTTAAATGTATAAAATTCTCATTCTAAATCAAATATATGTATGCTTTCAGTAATACAAAATCCGACTCTATACCAACCCTCACAAACGACATTAACTCTACCTATGCACAATCGTTCTCGGTCACATTGGTCACCAAATAAACAAGTGCAAGTTGTTTTTACTAACAACTTAATTCTGCATAAAATATTTTTAAACAGGCATCCAATACTAGCAATTACAAAGGATCATTAAGTTCTGAATTGCAATTCATGAACAAAAATCAACATGAAAAATCATTTGCAGTCTAATCAATTAAGCCGTATGCTTTCTAGAAAGATACTGCTACTAAAAGTTGCCAATGAGCATGCTTGTAATTTAGCAATTTTATGGGGTAAAAAGTGGATAAAGCTAAAAGCGCATTTCCAGTTCCATCAGCTAATACTCGATCAGAAAATACATAAGGTGAGCTTATGTATCCATCCACCATAGACTGCACTAGACAGGATTCTATTTCTTCGAAATAAAATGAGCAAGGAAAAAGGAGAGAAGTGTTCTTTTCCATTGAAATGCAAACCAAAGCATGCAAGTAAAAGGAATCTACAGCTACAGCCTACAGCAGTGCTGTATCTAATATCTGAACTTCCATGAGCCTGCTATTCAGCTTGGAGCTCATCTCTGCTCCTGTGTAATATCTGGTCGTCGATTTGAGTTGGTTGTGGTGTTGCTATGCAGGGCGAACGAGGCTTTCTTCTTTGTGACTCAAGTCTGGTCACCCACTCATCCCATCCCCCGATCTCATAGTTTCCTACTTTTTGAGCAGATCCCTAAATTTAACCTTCAAAAAAAGAGTGAAACGGTCGAAATTTCGACAATTTCGAAAATCTACATCGCACCCTAAACTCCCCTTGGTTTTCTGAGCATAGATATGTAAAACTTGAAAAATGACCCCATCGACCCCACCCCCCTCTCAACGTCCCCTTGAACTTTCCAGGTCACTTACAAAAGTCTTATAGTCCTGAGAAACCCCTTCCCCCAGCCAATTAACGCTTTTCGGAATGATCTGTAAAAATTAAAAAATTACGATAAAAAACCACAGAAAATAAGTTCCAAAATGATTTCTTCCTCGCTTGACACTTTCACCTAAATATTTCCAGACATAAATAGGCGTTGTATTTACCAGCTGATTTTTAGTCTACACGTGGATTTCAGACTGAAAACACTTCTTCCCACAGAGTCAAACTTATCAAAAAATCTTACCTCGTTTGATTCTAATTCTTCAATCAGCGTCTGAAAGTAAACAAACCAGTGGATTTTAAAAATTACTTCTGAATCAACAACCCCAGCCTCAAGTTATCGCCAGACTCTGAAAAATACCCACCTGGGATGCCTTTTGACACGGACCACCACTTAGAAATTTGGCGATCAAAAAGTACAATTCTGAAATAGTCGAATCCATTGCGCACACAAATCAACACGACCAACTCTATCCTTTGTGACGAAGATGATTTGAATCCTTGCACTTGCAGTCTTATCACGAGGCTAATTAGTAGTAGTAGTAGTTTCAAGGTGTACTCGGCATAAATACCTATCACTGCCCCTGTAGGTAACGACGTAGGTCAGAGGTCATTTCTAGAGATGGATTTTATAGGTGGAAGAAACGGATGAGAGCGCAGCACCACCACCACTACCACCACAGACTGTGTTGTGTTTCCTTCTCTGTGTCACTCTTTTCTGGATGATGATGAGCTCTCTCGCATGCAC
>Ga0194135_10000977_pt1 | contig 16657 bp, 20 predicted proteins | sample LitLau_LLRF_2013_FD_134024 | JGI IMG/M metagenome (GOLD analysis project Ga0194135, IMG submission 134024) | Freshwater sediment microbial communities in response to fracking from North America - Little Laurel Run_MetaG_LLRF_2013 (version 2) | ecosystem: Environmental > Aquatic > Freshwater >...
CTAATTGTTTCACTCAGGTCTACACAATAAACAAAACTCCACACTTTAAGTCTTTTTTTTTTGTGTAATGCCAATTTGACAAGTTTTTGGTTGAGTCTTGAGTGTGAGTCTGCTTTCACTTTTTGATTCTTTTATTCTCCCTTTGTCAGATTGTGGACAAGCCGAGCTCAGAAGCTGAAAATGGAACGGATGATAACGACTACTGTTCCGAATCTCCTCCGCACCATAATAACAACAACAGTCCGCCCTACAAGAAGGCCCACATGCAGTCCGGAGAGCGGAATGGGATGATCCAGAACATCGTGACGGAGCTCAAGAGTGCCAAGAAAGCGAGCTCACAATTGGAATCTCTCTTCCCAAAAAATCCGAGTCATTCCACGTTTGACGGAGACTTTAGTTCAGGCGGTTCCGACGAGGATGAGGATGAGGAGCGCTCTCTTCAAATTAAAATTGAGGAGGAGGAGGCGGCGGTGGTGGATCTGGGAGGACCCAAGTACGGAACCAATAAGAGACGAGGAGAGGAGAAAGTGAATCTGGCAAATATCCGAACGCTCCTCTCATCCTCAATCAGATCTGCTGATTCTCATCGGGATGCTGAGGATGGGGACGGAGATGAGGAGGAGGGAGATGGGATTGATATGCGAAAAGGGGGGAGTAGTGAGGCGGAGGATGGCGACCACCATCAACTCCCCTTCCGTTGCGGCGTCTGTCGATTTGGGACGACGGACCGCAGAACACTTTCCCTTCACATGAAGACGCATAGTGCCGAGAAATCATTCCAGTGTCGACTCTGTTGCTTTGCTTTCACTACCAAGGTGAGGCGAAGCCTAAATTGAAATGTTTTGAAACAAAAATAAATTTCATAAGATTTTATTAACATGCGTGCGTTGGACTCTTTTTCCTCAGGCAAACTGTGAGCGTCACGTTCGGAACCGTCATGGCCAAATTGACAAGGATCAAATCCGGAATCTTGTTATTGTTTCCACCTCTTCCGCTTCCTCGGCCAATTCCGACTCAGAGACAGAAGCGACTGGTCCAAGTCACGGCGCCCGCAGTCCTTCCTCCTCCTCTATTCCAATTAATAAGAATTCAACCTCGGGCGGACTCCTCTTGCAGCATCGCCGAGAGACCCACAACTCTGGGAATGGAAGCCTGGATTTAACTGGAGGAAGGTACGAGAGACTTCAAATGACACATTTGGAACAACCACGACCACGGGCAGTGGTTCCCCTAGTCACCGCGCCAGAAGATGACCAGCCACTTGACCTCAGCATGGATGCAGTGGATCTGTCGACAAAGGCACGAAATGGGCCAATGGGAGGAGCCCGGTCCTCATTACTGCGGCCACGGCCAATCTACCCTACCGCTGATATTCCGAACCTCCTCGTTACTTCACCGTTTGTTACGAAAAGAGAACCCATGGCCCACCCTCAGTTGTCTCTCCAGTAAGTGCTGTTTTGGACGATTTTACCCGTACTAACTAGTCTCCTTCATGTTAACTGTGTATAATTTTTATTTTTTTTTTTATTAATTTGAGTTTTTCTTTTATGAATTGGGATTATAGAATGTTGGAAGATGAGCCTTATAACGGTTTGTTTAATGGTTATAGTCCATTTTCAACCAATGCCATTCGAGCATCCGATCTCAATGGACCCACCACCCCTGCCGTCCCACAGCCCTTCTCTCTCTTCCCCTTTGGTGGAACGCCGCCGTACACTCCTTTCTCCTTCCCAACTCCTACCGTGGACAAAGTGGGTCCAGGTTCGGGACTTATCAACGATGTGGGAAACATTCTATCGTCCTCCAAAGTAACCTCCGCATTCATGGCTCCCAGGTAGGTGACGAGACTCGACGACCAGACATTCCAGCACAGTTTATTTGATTTCTTTTTGTCTAATTTCCTGAATTATCTTAATAGTCCACCTACAAGTTTTGAGAGTTTGCCTGGCAGTTTGGAGAAGGAAGTAAAGTTGAAATCAATCAAGAAAGAGCCGAAACAACCAATCACAGAGTGTAGCAGTGCCTCTTCCATTTCACCCACAACTACATCCAGGAAACGGACGGATCCCAAGACCGGAGAATATCAGAAGCCGAAACAACGACGCTACCGTACGGAGCGACCCTTTTCCTGCCCCCACTGCCCTGCTCGATTCACGTTAAGGTGAGAGAGATGAGTTTGAATAGGATCAATTTGTAAAACAATGCAAGTCGGCATTTATTGCAGGGAAACGCAAATTTCTAAACTAGATTGTATATAATTTTTTTTAAAGATCCAATATGGAGCGTCACGGGAAGCATCAGCATCCAAACGTCTGGCAACGAAGTCCATCCAATCGCGTCATCAACCGACAACAAAAGAATCAGCAGAGTCCGCTGGTCGGCCCTCCCACCATGGTCCCGTCCAGCAAGTACTCAAACAGTCCGAGCGGGATTGAAATCAAGGCCAAGGGTCGTGGATCCGCTGTCCTCAATGGAGATCCCATGAATAACGTCGACGTCCGGGCAGTCATTGCTCAACAGCTGAAACGGAAACTCTCAAATTCCGCCCTACTCAACGGCTCGGCCGCTGCCGGGGTGGAGAGTGATTCGGAAACGGAGAGGGATTCGGAAACTACTGGCGGGGCCGAGAGCGGACGGGGTGGTGGTGGTGGTCAGCATGACTCCTCCGACCTTGCCAGCGTGAGTCAACTCTTGGACCGAGTCAAGAATTCCAACATTGCTCAGTATTTCCATGACCAAGGGGCTGGCAAGTCCGTGACCAACTCCGAGGACAACAATGAGCAGGAGGAGGACATGAGTGGGACGGAGTCAAGCGGATCCTCCGGAGATGATGGGGAAGGGGACATGGAGGAGACGGAGGAGGTTAATGACGGCGGGGAGAAGGGGCTCAAGGAGGGCCGAGAAAAGAAGAAGAGTGCGTATTCCTCAGCTCCTCACAAGGTGAGTGACGAGTATGCTCCCCATGTTTACCAACACCGTTACTTCTCTTGAGCAGTCGGAGTGTCCAGCGGAGCAGAGGGTGGAAATTATGAGGGGATCCGAGAAAGTTGTCCAACACTAATTAACCACATTACTTTAGTAATTTTATTTCAAGAGAGTGCTTAGTAGAATTTTAGTTATTTTTTTTTGTTCTGTTCATTCCAAGTAATTTGTATAATTCAGGCGTGCCCGTCGTGCTGTCCGGAAACTTAAGAATCCAGTTTGGTTTCCAGGAATTTCCTGGAAATATTTTTTCCTGGTTTGGTTCTATTCTCCGATATTTAATTGTCGGAGGTGAATAACGTATGGTGCTGATGATGACCAGTACAGGAGTAGTGGGGAATCATGGTAGATTTACCTGGAAGTTGGGAAGGGTTTAAATGTTGTGGAACATTCCAATTTACATTAGTTAGTCCTAATTATACGCATTGGTACAAATTATTTTAGAAAAACTTCCAACGAGTGCTCAAATTACGATTCAACGCCCACACTCTCCCCTCCAACAGTTTTTTTTTTTGAAACTCGGAAACCTCCAATTAAATAGTTGTGTTGTGATTAAATTTAAGTTAGCAAATGTGTCCACTTTGTTAAGTTGTGCTTTTCCCAAATTTATAATCCTCTCCAACATTTTATGTTTCCTGTTTCTCTTACATGGATTTACTTAATTTTCAGCTATTATATTTTTATTTAAAATCGTTGAGCACCCAACTTTCACTTTCTCCTCCTTCCTTCCCCCTACACTGACTAAAGGACTCGCTTTCCTTCTCCTCTACCAATCAAATCCCACACCTCCACTCCACCACCAACAGCCTAAGTTTATCAATTTATTTCAGTTTTTATGGAAATTAAGTTAAAAATAAATACTGCGAGGAGTCCTTATTGCACATTTCCATTTTTTTTTTGTCTTTGTCTTATTTTATTTGCACCACCGCCACGATCAAACATTTTGCATGTTTTTATACTCGTTGCTTCGCCGTTCGCATGTTGCATGAGCTCGCATCTTGACTTACTACTGGCTACCTCGCAATTCTTCCTTTTTTGAAGATTTTTTTTTCCTTGCCTGAATCGATCTCTTCAAGGAGAAAGAGGAGAAAGTTTTTGGAATAACTGGAGGAGGAAAGTGGTGGTGGTTTTTTTGCAGAAGTTAAAAGGATTTTGGGCGTGGGAGAAAGAAGTGAGACATAAAATCCGGTGTGATGGACATCTCGTTAAAAAGACTTTTCCCCCTCTCTTGGATTGTTTAATCACGCGATTGGAAGAGGACGACTAATTTTCTTTCGTCCAAGTCCATCTCGCCCTTATCTCAGTTTGACTAATGGACGCCAGTCCGCTTTCTTCCACTTCCATTTCCATTCCATTCGAATCCTCTCGTGCGGGGAAAGTGGACAAGGACGGCACACATGACAGCATCTCCTCTTTCTGTTAAGGAATCTTTTATGAGATGAATGTTAGTTGGAATTGGCAAAAGTGGGAAAGTAGAGAAAGTCTCTCTGGGCTGAAGCCGCCCCACTCTCGGAGACTTCAATTCTTGGAGAGCATGCGATCCCACTTCTCTTGTTGGTGCCCGATATTCAAGGGAATTGGACAAAATTAGACTCAACGTCGAAGCTTTTGTTTAAGTTGGACGAGATGGGGGAAGTGAGCGGGAGAGGCTTTGCATGTTCATGTTCTTGTTTTTCTAGATTTCATGTCCACATTGTACGAGGCGGTTCCCCTGGACGTCATCCCTCCGGAGGCATTTGCTAACCCATACGGGCCAGAAACCATACCAATGCTCAAAGTGCCCTCTTCTCTTTACTACCAAATCCAATTGTGACAGGCACCTAGTGCGGAAGCATAAGGGGCGGAAGGGGAAGAATCCCACCGGCTCAGGCTACAACTCGACGGAAGAGGAGGATGAGGAGGATGGAGAGGAAGAAGGACGGATCATTCAGGAAGACGAGGATGGGGAAGAGGGTGAAGATGCTGGAGAAGCGGAACAAGTGGAGACGGTTGAGCCAGTTATTCCGGAATCCATGCGTACCCCGCCGCCGCGCTCAACTCAGAAGGGTTCAACGAACTCGGCAAACTCCAGCAGCCCTCCTGAAGATGTTTCATTCAGGCGAGTCAATAATGTTCTCATATTCTCATCTTATTTGGAACAACTCGGTTTCCGATGACCCAAGGTTTGACCCGGACGATCGTTCTTAATTTTAGGTGTCATCTATGTGAAGCTGCTGCGAGTGAGCGAGAAGTGAGTTAAATCGTTAAATCTATCAGTTTTATTGTCGTTTTCTTCAATCTAATTCGCCTTGCTTAATTACAAATTAGGTTCTCCTAACCCACATGGAGGAGGACCACAAGGAGACGTTCCATTTGCTCGTCTCCAAAGGGGCCCTCACCTCATCCCCACCGAGTGAGAACAGTGAAGCAGAGCCTCAGTCAATTCCTGCCGCTGGTGATCCCAAGGAAGTAACTCACAGAAAGGTACATTTGTCGTACAATTATTATTGGAGTTGGTAATAAAGCGCATGACTGAGGAATTTGTCTTTCCGATCCCCAAGGTCATGTGCGTATTCTGCGTCCGCCGATTCTGGTCAGTTGAGGATCTCCGACGTCACATTCGGAGTCATAGCGGGGAGAGGCCCTTTTCCTGTACCCATTGTTCCAGACGTTTTACTCTCAAGCATTCTATGTTACGGCACCTCAAGAAACATCTCGGCGAGGACGTTCCGCTCCAGCCGCAACAGACTCCACGGGCAAGGCGGGGGGAGAGCCTGGCCAAGAAAACGTTGACCGGGAGGTCAAAGGCGGGAGAAGAGGTTGGTGGGGAGAGTGAGGAAACGAATCTCATTAGTCGGCTCCTCGGGCTCCATGACGAAGGCCTCGTGGAGCAGCTCTTGAGTAAACCGGATGCAAAGGATGCTGCCAAGCTACTGGGTCTTCGCATGGGGCTAGCGAGACAAAATACTTCACTAACATCCTCTAACTAGAAGTTTTAAATTAATTTGGAATTGTATACACACTAAATAAGTTTTAAAAATTAATGAAAATCTCACAGTGCACTTAACCTTAACCAAAGACTAGTCCTTAGCTTATGGCAATGCAACTCTGGGCCTTTAAAATCTCCGACTAACTGTAATTGTAATTGCCTTTCCTACGTTTCAGCTCTTGGGGGGTACATAAATACTTGCCTTATTTTTACATTAATTAGATTAGAATTTCGAAATTATTGTTTCTCTACCAGAATAGCATTATCTTTAGTTTTCTCTTGTAACTTGTGACAACCTTATCTCAGGAGGTGGTAAGCTAAGGAAAAGTGTCGCGAATTTACGTAAATTGCAAGGTCACTTTGTCGCTGTTGATCTCTCACTACCTAAAACTAGTCCTGTGCCCTTTAGCCTCACTATATTCCTTATTCCACCACGTGTAATTAGGAATTGATGTAAATTGTTAGTCTCAGCTCAATGAACATAATTTATGTAAAGCCAATTTCCTCCTTTTTAGCCTAACTTAACTTATAACAATCAAATTTCTACAAGGAAACAAAAATTCACCATAATTGCCTCAAAATCGTAAATTCCTCATCACCTAAACTGTCTGCGCATGGGATTTGGAGGAAACTCGGAATCCCGTGTCGAAGGACTTGGGGATGAAGTTATAAAACTGTAAACCTGGTGTTTCAAAAAGTCGAGCCCGTCCATTACTAGCCTAAATACAATAAAAACTAGAATATGAATCGTAATTGTACTAAATTGTAAATGAAGTGGTTGCTAGAAATGGTGTTGTAGGGAAATAGTCAAATGTCAAAGTTCAATTAAAATGTTCTCAATCTCTGTATCCGCACGTGGAAGAAGGAATGCAATAAAAATTATCATCAGATGTAGCAACATTTATTACCTCTGACTGATTGATTAATCAAATCTTTGACAGAATGAGTTCGAAAGGACATCATTGAAGGTGATTTTTAATTTTCTTTGTAGTTTCACTGTGTCCTACGAAGGAAGTAGAGGTGAGCCAACGCGGAGATGAGAAGGATTGGGGTCCCAGCCAGAGCATGTCCGCGTCCTTTAGTTTCGGTTTCAGTTAATCCGTCTGGAAAAATCATGGCCTTCGATCTCCCACATTGCTCATAATGCTTGAAGTTTGAAGAGAAAGGGTAGTCATCCAAGGTCAACCCGTCAGGCTTGTTAAACATTTCCCCACTCCCCGTGATTAGGAAGTATTTTTGCTGGCAATATAGAAATTAAAACTTTAATTGGAATTCGGGATTCAAGGAGATTAATACTTATAAAAGTAGTTCACAATTGCTACTAGACTCTGCTTACATTCTCAAGTCTCTTGTCCTGTTCATCATTCCCAGTGTCAACCTTCCGAGTAAAGGTTCCTTGGAATACATCGGCTGAAGCCTCCGTGTTCGTTGCAATAAAGTCTTGACCTTCTTCCTTGCAACTGAATGCCCTCCAGTTAGCCCCCCGCTTAAGGTGACAGTCCTAAGGAAAAGGGTCAAATTACTTCCTAACGAATTAGTTAATTTATTTTAATGAAGAAATAAGCAAGTTGCATACAGAGATAACAGGGCGACTTCCATCCTTTGGCTTCCACATAATAGCAAAATCACAGTTATCCATGCAGGATTTACTTTGAGCAAAGTCGTTTGCTTGGCAAAATCCAATTGCCAACCAGTCGGTAGAGAAATTTGCGGTATTCTTTAGCTCAAATTGGTACGTACCCCCACCGGGATTCAGTTTCCATTGAAAGCTAATCGGAATCCCATTAGGTTTCTGAACTTCAGTGTTATAAGGAGGATGGTATACGATTTGGTGTGTATATCCTCCAGTTCCAGCTTTTGTAGTAATCTTCTCCAGTTTACAATCTGCAGAATCTACAGGAGTGCTAAACAAGAGCAGAATGGCGACGGCGACCAGTCCTACGAAAGTTTCCATGTCTCGTTTAAGTTGAAATCCCTTAGTGTGTTTCTGGAAGGTTGTAGAAAGGCAGAATCGCTTCCTTGAGCAGAGCTGCAGGCATTCAGAAAACAAACTTTTAAAATTGAAAGATTTTACAAATCTTTACATTTATCGGAGTACAGACGAGAATTCTATTTTTGACTTACTTCTGACCTATATCCTTACCTTTTAGTTGTAGAAACTAGAAACAAGCGGAAAGGGAGGCAGGACCGTCAGTCACCAGTTCTCAAATGGCAGCTTGAGCCTTCGAGCGCTCACTGAAACTGACTGAACGCAGTAAGCTTTTTTGCGAATTAACAACCCTTCCTCCCGTGTCCTTCTTGTTGTGAAAGGAATTCAAAATTCAAAAAAAACCTGATCCCCCTAGAAGATTCCCGCGTTTGGCAAGTCTGCGCTACGCATGCGTCGAACCATTCAGTTAAGCTTTTTCGGAAAACGAGCTTGACTGATATAATTTTTAATGTTAATAAAGGTTATAATAATTAAAAATTTAGACATAGTTCAGGACGACACACGAGAATAATTGATTTAGATGAAAAATCCCTGTTGCTTGTTAATTATTTCCAGTATTTTGGAGAAAGTTTTGCTTGAGTTCCCGCCGTAGAATTTTCCCGGAAGGTGCTTTTGGGATGGCCGCAATGAATTCGATTCCACCAGCCAGTTGTTTATGTTTTGCAATCTTCCCATCCAGAAACTGATGAATTTGTGACGCGGAGAGATTCTCTGCCTTCTTGACAATGTAGGCCCGTGGGATTTCCCCGCATTTCTCATCTGGGATCCCAATTACTGCCACGTCAACAACTTCCGGGTGTCGTCTGAGATGATCTTCGAGTTCCGCCGGAGCCACCTGCAAGAAGAGCAATCATTAATTAGCTGAACATCTTAACTAAAGTTGCATATTGCCAATTCCAAACTCACCTGGAGACCATTGACCTTGATGAGTTCCTTGATGCGATCCACAACAAAGAAGCATTTGTCTTCATCATAGTACCCAATGTCTCCAGTGTGCAGCCAGCCATCTGAATCCAACATCTCCTTGGTTGCTTTCACGTTCTTGTAATAACCCTTCATGTTCTGTTAAGTACAAAGAAGTAAATCACAATAATTATTATAAATTAGCTTACCTAAAACTTTTTTTATTTGAAGAAAAAAATTTTTAATTCCTACTTGAGGTCCTTTGACGCAAACTTCTCCTTTCAAATTCGGTCCGAGTGGTTTCCCGGATTCGATATCGATGACTTTGACGAACGTGTTGGCAATGGCATTTCCGCAAGAACCAATTTTAGAGTTTCCAAATTTAGGATTAAGGACTAATGCCGCAGGAGACGTTTCGGTCAAGCCTGTAATTTTGCAAAAGTTAATCAAGACCATCAATACGAATCAACATTTTCGGTAAAATTGGCACCCACCATACATATTCTGGAAAAAAATTTCTTTCCCAGCCTTTTCCATCAGTTTTGTAATTAAGGCCGCTCCCAGCGGTGCCGCACCGGATTGTATACACTCAACATGCTCAAAGTCCTTGGGGGTAACTTGAGGATGATGGACAAGGAAGGCAATTAGTGGAGGAACCAAAGTCAACACATGTGCCTGTATAAAAATTATCCAATTTTAACATGAACTGGGCCAGTGTTGGAGAAAGTCTAAGTTTCCTCACCTGAATTTGCCGCAAATTATTAAGGAACGTATCACTTGCAAACTTCTGGATACATAACGTGTGATTCCCAGTATAGAGCCCTGACACTGTGCTTGCCATCAGTCCATACGAATGGAAAAATGGAAGTACCTGGATCATAAAGCAAAATGATGAAATCCCTACTGGATTGAATGTAATTAATAGAAGTTTACCGCAATTAGTCGATGCTGGTCATCCCCACGATCCACATTCTTAATACTGGCACACTCCGGAGTTACATACTGTCTTACATTGGCCACAACGTTGCGATGAGTCAGTTCAACCCCCTTCGGAACCCCAGTAGTCCCACTGGAGAAGGGAAGGATGGCCACCGTGGATCCCGTGTCAATTTCAGATCCTTTACAAAAGTTGAATCCGGTTGGATCCACTTTGGTCATTTCAGAGAACGTATGACATCCTTCATGCGGTTCTCCAACAACGATTATGGATTTGAGCCGCGGGCATTGTTTGGCCGCTGCTTGGATGGCTGGAAGGAGTTGAGGGATTGTGACAGCGAACGTTGGTTCTGATACGACAATTTGCCGAACAATTTCATCTGGGCACAGCAATATTAAAATTAGGCCTTAAATCCAAATTGATTGAGCCTAAATAAAATTCCTTTTCCTTGAACTCACCGGAAGTGTACGCAGGATTTGCCTAATAAAATTGGGGAAAAAAAGAAGTTTTGAAAAGATGAGAAATAGCTTACGACCAAAAAAATATCATTTCAATACAGGCAGTATCGATGGAATATCGAATCCTTACCGGGGAGAGTATCCCGCCTGCATCCAATACTCCAAAGAGGATTGCTGGGAATTCGAACACATTTGGCAACACAACGCTAACAACTTGACCTCTTTTTAAGCCTGCCTGAATAAGCGCTGCGGCGAATCCACGACTTTGCCGATATATTTCCCCATAGGTCAACTTCTCTCCAGTGTTGGAACATTCCTGCAAAAAGAAATAGGAAAGGGAATTAATTATTGGCACCCATGCGGGCACGTGTGAATTATTTCGGTAGGTTGTGGGGTGAAGAGTTCCTGCGTAACCTTGAGCAGAGAGCTATTTGTGAGTGACCCACATACGGGTAACCATGCCAGGTGGAAGCCCAATTCCCTCTATAGCTTCCATATAGCTCTTTGCCAACTCAAACCACTATCACAATACTAATGTCAATCTTATCGAAAATATTATTGAAAAGGAACTGAAAGAATAATTTTCTCTTACAAAAGCAATCTTTTTCTCCTTCAAATGAAGGTTGGACCAAACGAGTTCTGGAATCGTGAGACCTTCGAAGTCTGTGATTGGTGGATACTCTGATGAGACAATGAAATCAGATGAATGCGAATGGAGCGGCGTAGCCAAATGGAGACTACGAGATCCTGCTAATTTGTTTCCACCGAAATGTTTTGCGCTAGCACGTGTAAGTGCCCAGCTTCTAAAGATGAGTTTCTTCATTGTAAAACTGTAAAACTAGAGCAAAAATGACATTTTAATTATTACGAGGCTAGTGGTCACGCCCACGCCCCGTGAAGTGCCACGGTATAATGGGTTGCTTAATTATTATTTTACCTCAGAAATAAGACGATGTTGTCCTTGAGACTCGAATGATTTTCTGTCTCCGCGGCTCGGCAATTCAGCAATAAATGACGATGAAGTTCGCAAAAGAGTTCGGATTTGAGAGGAGTAAAATCTGAGAGTGCACACACTTCCACCGGCTTAAATGCTTGATGGTTTGTATTTGTGTATCCAGTTACGTTGCGTACCCAAACCCAACCAACCACAATTTAATTTGGCAAAGCAAAAAGTGAGAACCCTACGGATAACTGACAACTTTGCAAAGAAAAAATTTCAACGATATGTGAATGCGAAATGGGACTCCTGATGACCTTGTACTTCAGACTTCAGAGTCCAAGCGTAACATGTAACAATAACTGACAAAAAACTTAGTTCAGAGAATCCCATTATCCAGGATGAAAATGTCAAACATTTATGTCTTTTTAAAGGAATTTTCAAGTAATCAAGTACAAAGGAACAATAGGGAAATAGTCCTTGCGGGAATTTTCCAACGCCTCCGGGCTCCGCTCCACTTTTACCCTTCTGCAAGAATAGCCATGAAATAATTATTGTTAACGAGAAGAGCTTTGCAAGATGGAGGTCAACATGTGGCCAGATTATCGGAAATAATCATAATGAAAAAAAAGCAAATCAATCAGAACATGGTCTGGATGGAAAATAAAAACACAGTATGTGAGGATACGAATAACGCGATAAGTGAAACAAAATTTTTATTAAATATTTTATTAAAACCCTTTTTAAATGTAAAAGTTAAATTAATAAAATAACAATAGGAATTTTGGCACTAAAGGCCAGAGACAAATGTCTCTGCAATAAACTGACCAGTTTTATAATAATGATCCGTCACACGATGAACTAACTGAAAGATTAAATTATGAACTCGTGGACCCTCCTCATCCCACCACTTTAGATAAATAAAAAATATGTTTTGGATACTCAAAATGTTGTATAACGTCCAACGTCAGAAGAGCATTTTGGATTTTGAACTAAATATTTTATATGAATAATGAATTAGACACCAACAGGAGAACCAGACCGCCGCGTCAATTAAAGATGTCGTAAAATCCTTGCCGTCAACTCCGCTCGTTTCTTTTCCAGTCCCATTTTCTTCTCGAGCTGTGACCCACCACCGTAGTCATATCCAATGACCTGGGAGTGCTCACCCGTCCCATACGTATTCCCACTGTCAAACGCATAGGGATTCGGATCCTGGTGTCCGTAGTGCCCGGTCCTTCCCCATCCTAACCAAATGAGGTACAGGAGACCAAGACCAAAGACTGGGAGGAGGATTATAGGGACGACGGCCGTTCCAAATATTTCAACGAGGAGTAGGGCAATGTTGTTGTGGCTGAGGAGCGATTCCCTGGGCTTTTTAACTGGGCCACTTGGACGAGCCCAGCCATGACTTCCAGCCCCTTGAGCGTCTCCGTAATGAATGGATTGGACTTGGATGGCTTCCTGGGGAAGGAAAGGCTCGATGAAGATTTTGGTCTGATCTCCGGCTGGAGCATTCGGTTGGGAGGATGAAATGGAAATGGTTTCTGTACCTACGCCGCCGGCCACGGTGCGGCTCAAAACTGCCAATACTGTCAGCACCACTTGACTTGACACCGTCACCGACATTTTAAGTTGATAGAGAATAATCACGGGTAATAAATTCAAAGGACACTAGGAAATCACTACCGCCTGACAATACTTCCAACGGCCAAGTTCAAAGATGAGCAAAGTCCTTGGCAAGTATCAAGTAACGCAAATAATAATTTAGGTGAAAAGGAAAGGCTCCCATGAACAAGTTCTGATTGGTGGAAAGAGGAACCCTGTATAACAAGTTTTCAGTAGAAATTCATTCATGATGAGACACGCTAAACGCGTTCATCATTGCAGGGAAGAGAATGCGATGGGCCTGGTGAATAAAGCACTTCGAAGTCTTTGCTTTGAAGAAAGCAAAGATGCATTAATTGCTTGCGCAATTGAGGTCACTTTTACTTTCCTAGTTTCGTTAAATACATTGTGTGGGAGATGCATGCAGCGTGTAGCGTGTAGCGTAGCCTCCCATCATTTGATGCGGCATTTCATGCGATTATTGAAGGAAATAAAAATGGTGCGAACAGGTGCTGATGATGATGAGAGATACGGGCTCAAGTCACCATGGAAACGGTTGATATTGATTCCACAGTTTGTTTGTTCAGAATTGAAAACTCGGTATTTTATTTAAGGAACCCTTTTGCGGTTGAGTTGGTTCTTCTATTCTAACCTTGGTTCTACTTTACTTCTATCTCGTCATCTTGATTCATCACATCATCACTCCTGGAATTTGTGGATAACGGTTTTCGATAATTTTTCACAAATTTTTGACATGGGGTCCCGAAAAATTGAGGGTTTGCCCAACTTACCTGGGAATGCATTTGCGGATCCGACCGTAAGTATCTCAAAAGTTTTTTACTTTTCATAACACAAATCGTTAGATGCCTCCTTACGTTATGTTACAAGGTGGTAATTGCGTGTTCTTTTCTTCTTTAGTCAATTGACTTTCGCAAGAGTCAAACATTTGAGTATGTGAATGGGTTTCGTGTTCCGAAGAACACGTACTTAGGGATTGGTTGCTACCCGATACCCGAGAAGGCATTCTCTGTCAAGGACGTTTTCGATACTTACAAGTAAGACCAGACCAGTAAATTTTCGAGATATGGATTATGAATGAATGATTGTTGACCCGATGGAGTGTAATGTGTTGAATTTGTTCCAGTTATGACCCGACGCTGACTTATGGGAAACCAAGACCAAAGGCCCCACCGCCTGTTGTACCGCGATTCGTCATCTTGCAGAACAAGGTGAATGACCGCTTGAGTGTTTTTTTTTTTCATACGAAAAATTTGACAGTTTGGTTTTATGGATTTCAGGTTTTGAAATTTCGAGGCTATTACAAGGAAACGGTATTCAATTCCCAGGATGAGAATTGTCGCGTCCGACCCGTGGAAATTTGGTACTACTTGGAAGATGACACCATCATGGTCAACGAACCCCTCGTTCCAGTACGTCCACCAAATAAATTAATTTCCGACTCCTGATTGGTTGATTGGATTGGTGATTTGTATAATATTTGCTTGGGATAGAATTCTGGACTCATGCAAGGGAAGTTCTTGAAGCGTCATCAGATCCCGAAAGGTGATGGTTCCGCCACCTGGCACTGGAAGGACTTCAATCTCCAGTGCAGCGTCACTTTCTACAATCGAGTCTTCCGGGTTGTTGACGCGGATTGCTTCACAAAACAATTCTACGAGAGTGAGGGGATCATTTTGAATGGTCCAGAAGAACTCCCGCTGGATCCCTACATGGACAAGCGGTTCACATTGCTCACAAAGAAGTTTGCCTGTTCCGGAGATGTAGGGGAAATTAATTTCCAAATTTCGACGTTCTCACTCTACCTTTTACTGCATTTCTCAGGTCCTCTGCGACCCCCGAAAGAAGTTTATTGAATTTGAGAAGAAGGCTCTCCGCTTCCACGTCGTTTGGGATGATCGTGAGGCTGAGTTTGGGACACTCCGGAAACTGGACATGCTTTACCACTTGTCGGATGACTGTGTCGAGGTCATTGACATCCAAGAGCCCAATTCCGGGCGGGATCCGTTCAAGTTGTTGCTCCGGAAGACTCGACTCCCGAAGACGTGGAAGGATTTGCCATGTAAAGAATCTAAACAGCAGAGGTCAAGTAAGGTCAAGTGAATGAATTAAAAATGGATGATTTTGATTTCCAGTAACTTTCCCGTCGGTCTCACTGGAGACGACCAAGGCCGAAGTTGTAGAGTACTATCGACCCAGTGATTTCAAGATTGGTGAAACCATCGTGGTTTTCGGTCGACGATTTCTGATTTATGACATGGACGACTATACAAAGAACTACTATCGGGATCATTTTGGTTACACGGACTTTACGCCCATTTGCGTCTTCCCACCGAGAGTGGCTCCGTTGGATATTGTAAGGCCCATAAATTTGCATGCGTAGGGTCAAAGGTCAAAGCTAACACCCCTCCATGCTTGTTGGACATTAGAAACCGCCACCATGGAATGGTTGGGGATCTCCTGAGGACTCACTCCAGTCCTGGCTCCACATTGTCCCTCGCCGTCCGCGCGTGGATGCCGTCAAGTCCCTCGTCTTTGACCTCAAAGTACTCAAATTCGGAGCTGTCATGGACTCAACCCGACCAGAGGACCAAGGGCGGGAGTTTACAATTTCCTATCGTCTCGTTGATGACAAGATCTCCGTCTATGAGAAGCCGGTCCGGAATTCGGGGTGGATGCCGGGGAAGTTTTTGGATTTTTCCCGAATCCAGAAACCAGGATCCTCTAATGATGACCCGGCCTACTATGCTCCGCATGACTTCTACATTGGGGCCATGGTGGACTTCCATGGACATCGCTTCTGTCTCAAGTGTGCTGACATTTTCGTGCTGGAATTCATGGAGAAGAATCCGGAGTGCTTCCCTGAATGCGTCAAGGAAAACCTCCGCAACTACTTTGCATGCGAGAATAAGAGAGGGAATACGAATGCCGGACAGTTGGGTGAAAAGCCTTGCGACCCAGGTGGAGTGCTCACTAACAGTATAGTTTCTATCTTTGATCCCAATCCCACTAACTAAAGCTAATTGAACTGTAATGGACCTAAAGGTCCTCCTGTCTGTGAGGAACCGATTGGTGAAGGATTCTTTGAAACCTTGGGACTTGGGACCCAACACGTCAGCCAGAATCCTTGCCTGGAGAATCCGAATCCCTGTAAAGAGCCCTATGACTGGGACATGTGCCGACAACTGGGATACAATTGTGGGATCCAACGGCCGGAGGCTGGAGACGATGAAGATGACCGCGTCGACGGAGTCTGTGAGAGACCCTGCCCTGGGAATCCGGAAATGTTTGAAGAAAAGGAATGCGCTGTTTGTACGCCTGAGAAATACGTCCCAACAGGCAAGCCCGCCTCCATCAATTTTAAATTAATTTGAATAGTCCGCTGATCTTAGAATTCTGTTTCCATCCCAGAGCCAATTATGCCGAATCCGAAATATGAGGATGGACCAATCGCATGCCTCGGAGCGGAAGAGTATCAGTTTGAACGGGAGCATCAGTTTGACTGTTACAATCCACCGACCTTGGAACAACAAATGGACACTCACCAGAAGCGGGTTCGTTTTCACTGTCCCTGCCCTCCATGTCCTCCTTCGGGCTGCTGTGATAAGTAAACGGCAAAAAGAAACCAAATGAACAAAATGAGCAACAACGAAACAAAAAGCGATTGACCGACCCACAAAGCTCTGGAACATATTATCCAAAATGGAAAAATCAATCAAATAAAATCAATTGTTATTTAAAAGTTGGACATATTCGACGATACCGTGTCCTTTGTTGCAGAATGACATCTTGTTCCTTGTGTAGCAAGCATCAGCGGCAGAAAAGAGCAGTGAGGGTGAGGGGATTGATCGCAGAA
>Ga0194135_10000978_pt1 | contig 16655 bp, 10 predicted proteins | sample LitLau_LLRF_2013_FD_134024 | JGI IMG/M metagenome (GOLD analysis project Ga0194135, IMG submission 134024) | Freshwater sediment microbial communities in response to fracking from North America - Little Laurel Run_MetaG_LLRF_2013 (version 2) | ecosystem: Environmental > Aquatic > Freshwater >...
AGTAGGAAACGGGACTTATTATCCCAAATCGTACGTAACATTGTATGCTGCATGCTCATAAAGCTACTTGGTTAATATTTCCTTCATTTCTGTAATATGCTCTTGTTTCCTTACGCTATATAGAGCGATCCCATCATCCTGTTTACAACGGCCGGTAATTAAAAACCCAAGACTTATTCATCCTCCCATAGCTTATCAGACAGCAGTCTGCTCGTTAACTAGAAACTCACACAATGTGCAAAGTGTAAACTAAGAAAGTCTGTTTCCGTAATTCTTAACAACAACACTCATTCACTATAAGCGTGTGTTTGATATTTATTGGCAATAGGAATTTTACTCCCTGTGACAAGCTAAATAGTTCCCACGAGGAATCCAATGAGTTATTACTATCGAGTTTTCCAGTAACAAGCAAACTCTGATGAAGATCAAAGTTACAAACTACACTCCAAGTTAAACTCTGTGACATCTGAGTCATTGCGACGACGAACATTTGATTCAATTGGCCTCTACCAAGGATATAAATTATTGTGCAGTAGAGCTCAACAAACGAACAATGAGTGGTTTTAACTGTAGAGTTTAATCTGACTTTTTCACTTGTCAATCATTTTCTCAGACGAACGGATATTTTTAATTGTGTGGAATTTTTCGACATTGAACACGTAATCACTGTGATAAATAATTCCTTAAAGAAATGCGTGTTAGTAGAGTGGTTTTTTACTACAATAGTGAATGACTCATACTGCACACAGTGATTCTTACGGGGTGAAGTGATAATCTATAATTTTATGCAAGTTTCTTAAGGAGATTCCTCTAGTTGGTAACAACAGACATATTGTGTGTAGGCTGTAAACTTGTAAAGGTGAGCCACACAAGCAAAGCAAGCAGAGATCAAGGTGACGTAATGTTATTTGTTTAGTGGTGACTGCATGACTGAGGAAAAAAAGTTTTTGTGATGAGACACCTGACCTAACCAAAATCCACTAATCCAGTGCTTCGTTAGTAGTTGGGAGAGCAATTTGTTCAGAGCGTGTTTTCTGAACAAAGTTAGACGTAGCATTTTAAACCGAAGATGTCTACTTCAAGCAGCCACAGACTGTCTGGGGGAGATGAGAAGACGTACCTCCGTCACTATCCTTCCACTCCTCACCTGGACACACTTCGAGCAAACAAAAACACTTCTACAGTTCTACTGAACGCTGCAAGTAACTTGAACCTGAGTCCCACCTCATACATGCCAAAAACTACTCTCTCTACTTTTGCAAGTCATGGAAAGTCAAAAAGCGACGTGCGTTTTAGAGACGACCCCAACCCGTACAAAGTGAGTGAAATTGAGAAATACAGAATCAAAGTTCACGACCCGTATGTGCCCAAGTCACACCATCGAAGTCAACAAGGCCTGTCCTTCTACACGGATGATTCCTCTTGCAACGATAATGTCAACGATGAATACCCTAAAATGGAAGGCCGGTACTTCTCTAACAATATTCACAGAAGCCAAACAATGAAGAGTTCGAATAGTCACCGAAGTGCTTTGAGTGGAAGTCACACTACTGCAGGTCGTTCCAGCAGAATCTCCTCAAGTACTTCCAGCACTGGAGACATTGAGTGTGAGATACCTGAGCCAGACTATGATGATCACAGGAGCACTGCAGGAAGTTCTGAGGATATTCCCATTCCCCTTCCAGAGTCAAGTTGCAGTGAGGAATATTCCTCTGTGTCTGCAGGCTCTGATCCCGACCACTACAATTTGGAAGCTCCAGATGCTCTGAACACTTTTCCAGATGAAAGCAGTCGAACTGGAGAGGACAGTGGAGTAGACACTCCAGCAAAAATCACAGAGAAGGATAGAATGAGAATCGAATACGCCTTGAAGGGACGGAAGACTACAGTCTATGTCTCCGACTCACTTGCCAATCTGTACGTGATGAAGAAAGCGTCTGGGAGTCGGTCACAAATTGGCAGCGGTGGAGAGACTGATACATGGGATTTGAAGTACACTGGAGTCCCCGTCCTTCTCCTTGACTCCGGAGAAACAAAGTCTCGAGACAAACGGAGAATCCAAATCGTCCTGGCTGAATTTGGAACAGGACTTGCTCTGTGGAAAGATGTAATCGATAACCTAACAAACTACAAAGCCACCGAAGGATCTCTCATTTTCCACACAATGCACTTGTCCTCTGACCACACTAAGATTATTGGACTCAGCTTCGACGACGAAGAAAGTGCTGTCAACTTTTCCAACCGGGTTGACAAGCTCACCTCAGACTTTGCCAATATAAGTCTCTCAGGCTCGAAGACAAAAGCCAAAAACAAAAAGGACAAATCCAAAGGGTCAAAACTTGTCAAGTATGTTAAGCCAAAGAAATCGGAAATTTCACAGCCATGCTGCTTCACCCACGTTTCCTCACTCAGCTCTAAAGACAGAGGTCGACTTTCATCTCTCCAACATTTCATTGTCCCTGAGACATTCAGCAGCAACCGCTCTCCTTCGTCAAACATCGAATCAAGCAGTGTGTCAAACACTTCATTGACCATTCCCAACAAAAGCGTTACAAGTAGTGGCTCTGAAATTTCATTTTGACCTCCTCCTACCAACAATATATAAACTTATTAAACTTCCTAAGTGTCCAATCTTCAATAGATTATTATCCCACCAATGCAAACTTTATTTGTAAGTGAAATCCACAAATTCGTCAAATATCTAAATTTCAAAACGTTCCCATATACTACTAACAATATAAACACCATTTACTTATATATTTCCAAGTTGACGTATTGTTCATAGTTTCCAAAAGAATCAAAGTGAAAGCTCCTGCTCCTTTTGCGTGTTTTATGACTTGGAACTAAATCTACATATACCGAGTTTGTAGGAACAAGAAATATTTAGTATGTTCGTTTGTGTAGTTTGACTAGTCGAAAGAGAGATTATTATGTTCGTCTGTATGATTTCTGCAGAATTAATGGAATTCTGAATTATAGTAATGTAAAGCAAGTTAAGTAATAACAAAAATGTGGGCAGATTTTTGTGTGTACACCTATTAATACATATGACGACATGATGCCCTTAGTAGATAATAATAATGATAATACACGAGTTGTCGGTTCCAATTGAGGGGTTTATAAAGTTTGTGTGTGTAACACAAGTATAAGTAGGTTTTTGGAATTTACAACTTCTACTATTCATTTAATGACTAGTTACTTTTGTAGTTTATGAGAAAACAACACTAAAATTCACTCTGTATTTGTGGTGGTGGTGTTAGTAATATATATAAAAGTATATTATATGTGTGTATTAGTGTTTCAAAAAGTGTGTTTGATCTGCAAAGAATTGTATTATGATGAGAGAGTTATACTTTCAATCATGTATTTAACTTCATAGATAGTATTTCAACGGTGCGCAACAACGAATAAATTTAAATTGTATTTTTATCTTGGCCATCCAACATTCCATATATATGCAACGCTTTGAGTATTAAATATTAAATGATGTACTGATTAATAAATTCTGTCTTATTTTAAGAACTGACGACGTGACATGTAACATTCAGCAAGTTTCTTTATAATATAGTTGAGGTATTCAGTAGAAGTATATTTATCTTCAATGTTAACTCGTAGATTTGTAGTTTACCTTTAACGAGTATTTTAACGTTATTACTGGCAGCATTGGTTCAGCAATAAATATATTATTGGAAACATTTAAAACTCATTCATTCGTGTGAAATGTCAGTTATTCATATCATCGTCATTAAATGCAGTCAGAGAAGAAGCTGATTCATCTGGTACATCATAACACGCATAAGTAGATTCGAATGGATACAACTAGTGTATATAGCTGCGTATTATGCATTCCTAAATGATTTCGTAGAATGTAATTATTTCATATGCAGCACGAGTAGTAATAATGTACACCAAAGTTTTCTACGATCATTAAGGATATTTGCACGTGTCCAAGACGCATGAAGCAGTGGACGCATGTAAAGTGATCACAGTTCGTATGAGTGCAGCTCATATGAGAAGAACAACGATACAAGATCGACCGACCTCTATACTTTATCCACACGTGAGATTACAACCACAGCGTTTCTTCAATCACAACTCGTCCGTGGAGGACGCTACGATTCGTATGAGAAACTACCGCATAATATCTCTCCTCTGCAATGTGGTTGGGGTTTTTAAGTATCTTCCTTGAGAACGCTATAGCTCTTGCATGTAAAAGGAATCCAAATGAAAACTTTCCTCGATCTAGTACTTCTTGTGAATGTTTTTGGAAATACACGAGGCCTGTTCCAAATTAAGAGCAAAGGATCTAATTAATGCACTTCCTACCTCAAAGGAGTTCTTGCAACCTTTTGGAAGTTTAAACTCTCACTTAGCCAACCAATTTAACGCGAAATTTCTTCAGAAGTCCTGGAGAAGTTTTCTTCATTCATCTCCGCAGGCTCTTTCGAAGAGATGAAATTGAGTTCGCACATTTAAAGTTTACTCAGCCGCGACTACCCCTCCCGAACCCAATCAATCAAATTTTGTTCAATCACATTTTGTCTAGATATAGTTTAGTTTAGTAGATCAGCTCTGGCGTTTCAACGTGCCACATGGACCTATATAGTACACAGTGCTTCACACACACGACGCGAATCAGAGTGTCAACCAAAGGAGCCTATGCACTACATGATGGGAAAAGTTTTGGCAATCTACCCAGGTAGGTAAATTTCACATGGGGTAAGCGATACAAATTATCTCATGCAAAACAAAGAAGCACTTAACTTCCCAAGATCGTCAGGAAGTTTATTTTCGCATCAAATTGCCTCCACCACCACCACCACCATCAACGGCACCAACACTATATATGAACTCTTCTACGATCGGAGGAAGTGAAGCAAGTGGCAGTGAATATCGGGCAAGTTGTGTATATTTTGAGAGAAAGACGTTTGGTCCCGTATCCTCTGACTGTGTGTATTCAAATGAATTTGAACTTTGCTTGTACTCTGAACAGAGGTTTTGCAATGTAAACACATCTGGTATAAACTTCTCATGTTGTAGTGCGAGGCTGGGAGAGAAGAATAATCGGCATTAGGTTTTTATTACCCATGGAATTAAGCACACGAAGCCTCGACTAAAGAAGAAACTTTTATTTCATGTTTCCCTTTCCACGAGTTTTCTTCCGATTTTTTATTCAACAAAAGACGTCAATGCGTCCTCTGAAATTGAAATCGAAGTCTCCAAGACAGAAGTGTGACAGTGATATGACAGCGTTTTTATGTCTGTCACATCTGCCACTGCTGCTGCTGCTTCTACTGCTCTTCTGCCTCTGCTATCTTCCAACTATATATTCACGCTTTAGCCAGTCCTTGTTTCAATAACACCGTTTCTCAATGAAACTACACTCATTCACTCTCTCTCTCTCTTCTTATTCCTTCCATTCATCCTGTGTACAAGATGATGAGTTCCTCCAACAGAATCTCCACTAGCTTTCCATAAACTCTACAGGCTACTTATCATTTGAGTTAAATCAACCAAATTTTATTTCCTAGTAATTTCTCCTTTTATTTTCCATCTCTTCAGTTCTAGCCTGACTGCTGTTTGGTCTTTGGTGTAAGTCTCAATGTGTCTACGTTGACTAGTTCAAGTATCAGCAAATTGCATCATCTCATCGAGTGACTTGGGACATTCCCAAGGGAGAAAGCCTACAAGTTACGTATACATAAGTGTATATCCGCTACAATGGCACACACATCTCGTTATCATATGTGTGGCTGGCATTGTTAAGGGAATAAATATGAGTTGAATATCCAATCTACAAAACTGGAGAAGGATTGAAAGAAATATGAGGATTGGATAAAAGGTCCCTTTGAGTCAAAGTGTCGAGAGGCTTCCTCAATGATGTTGACTGAGCAATAATGTTGAAATATTTCCCTGCTCTAGTGCCATGAGAGATGTGTGCATGTACTCCTGAGCCCAAAAGACTTCATCTCTCTCTCTCTGCTGCTGCTGCTTATTACCACAGACTTTCACCGTCAATGGTAATTTCCCTAACGTAAATGTTCAGACGGCGTGTTATATGTGTGTATTCTCATGTCCGAGCTCTTGACTTCTTAAATAAAACCTCAAAACACACTAGACACATATATTATATCATATGTGCATAGGCACTTAAGGCCACGAAGTTGTCGGAGAAAGTTTCTCCTCCAGACAAGTCTAGAGAAACTCCCTTTTGTTTTCTCATGATAGCTTTCCAACTCCAGCACTGCCTGAGACTGAGAGATCATCTCCCATCGGTTTATACAACTCCCTACTGCATCACAAAGCTATTTACTCTTTTCTGCACTTTAAAACTAACTAAGGACTCCTCTGATGGCACTGCCTCCAAGCTGAACACATTATGTGTATTCCTTTTATTTCCAAGCAGACGTACCGCAGAAAATATCACCTCGAAAATTTGACTAGTAAGATTCTCTGCATACTATATACTCTATAGGTCTCCCTAACACATCATCATCTTTCTTAGAATTCAAATGCACTCGTACTACCACGTACCATATTGATTTTCTGAAGCCCAGCGTAGTAGTCTCGTACGAGCATTTCAATAACACAAACACACCAGAAGTAATCATTGTTGAAATCACTGCAGGCTTTAGACAATTCATATACAGCTTTTCAGTCAACCAGCAGGAATGTTATACGTTGCAATTATCTTAATTACTTCACAAAATCCGAAATACTTTCTCTTTTTTAGGAAGGTTCTTTTTTAACAAATTGTATGAAAATGAATCGTGAAACGACTTAATATCATATGTGACTGTGTACGAGCGTGCATGGCAAATCATAAATTTATATGGTGTCCACAGAGGAGTGTATAAGTTTAAATTGCCATCTGTCTCACACTAATATTAAACAAAGACAGGGGATTACACTATGCGACAAACCAAGAAGTAGACTCACATGTCCTAATACTACATCTTTCCCAGCTTGAAATGATAGCATGACATCTGCAGAATTGAACACCCTGAGAGTTTAAAACTCATAGAACTCTCAGTAGATGATTGCAAACAAGTGAAACAAGTAACAAAGTTTACAATCGATTGAGCGGGTCAGAATTAGCTTCTGATTCCACACATATCCTCCTCCTCATCCTTATCCTAACTGCTACAGATTCTGACTTTTCTTTCTATCAGGAGAAACTTCAAGTGGGTTCGAGAAAAGAAAAAGGACACCCACTAGTCACTTCAACCATCGACATTTACAGAATTTCCAGCTGAAACTTTCCTCTCATCCCATCTACTACTCCTCCAAGAGGAGTCTGCTGCTGCTACGATAGAGTTCTCAATCGAAATCCACTCTGTTGTAAACTACTTCCGACAGTATCCCAATAAGACTTGGAGACGATCCGTTCGACTTGGTTAGAAACCGCTTGGCTCACATGGGACGTGTAATTTCATTTAGTCATTACCAATTGTAGATTAACTTCTTATTCACAAAAGCTTCGGAGTGAAAGTCTCTGAATCTCTACACACACCTCGTAAATTTGCATACATATATGACATGAAAGCACAACTAGATCTGTGTAATAGTTGGAGTTCTCTATGAGCAGGGATTAATCAAACGACTCATGCAGGTTTAATTGTACTTCAGTTCTAGAGCGAGAAGCCAATTTCATTAGAAAACACCGATTTGAATTTAGTCAAGAGTACGTACGCGATATATCCCCCGACTCATTCACAATCTCACAGCCTGACTGCATTGTTCTCATTTGTAATTGTAACACAAGATCGTGTGAGTATGCCTGGTGGATGTTGTTCGTGTACTTTGGGTATGATTTATAGTGTCTATTTATTTTAAGGTAGGTAGGACAATGAATAGTAGAAAAGGGGCGGCTGGTAGAGTGTATGTATAGTATATGGACTGACTAACTGGATAAAATATTACTGCAGTCCTCGCTACAGAAGTATGTTAATGACCTAATTCAGGATTCCTTAAAGACGTCCACACGGACAGTTGGAAAGTATAGACACCCATATATGCATAATAAAAGGCATATCTAGTCCTGACAGTTTAAACCTTTGTAGCTTTCTTCTTACATACAAATAACTTTTCATCTACTTTCTACGATGTTCTTGTTGTTGTGGCCAGCAACGTGGAGGAAGCGAAGGAACGCGTGTGTATGTGTGTGTCCTCTTCTGTTTACAGTGCTGGAGATTGATGAAGTAAAAAGCAAATGCTTCGAGAGAAGTGATTAATGATAGCACACAATGTAACTGTACAAAAGTGACGATACATACTCAAAGCAGATGGGTATTTCTCTCGCGTTTTTATTCCTTTATGATAGCACACAGCACACAAACGAGATTGACGAGGGGATTCTTCTATTGTCATTTCCCTCACTTTCATCCGTATATTATTATGAATATTTCAGGACTCACGAAAGACGAGCAATAAAACAGAAGAGACACTAATGCAGACATTACTCCCATTATATTTCAGCTTATTTAAGGATGTAATTCGCGAATATAGTGAAGGAGTTTCACGAACATGACATAGTACACAAATACATGTACAGACAGTCAGGTAGAGCGAGAGAGTGAAGCTTACAGTATGAGAAGAGAGATGTGTTCTTCTTCAAACTATTTCGGTCCTCTTAATCTGAGCTGCTTTTTCTTTCCATAGTTTGAATCACAGACATCCTGTGTGAAGTATCTGAAGTATCTAGTGACAGAATGCATGCAAAACAAATGACAGTATTCTCTGCCTCTTAAACTACTTCGCTTTTCCAATCCCTCGCTTAAGTAGATTTGTTTCTACGCTTGGAAATGCGAATAAATTCACAGTCCGTGTGTTCTCCGCGATGCTGCTACATTTTTATCGCATTCTCTAAACCTCTCTTCCCTTCAATAATGGAAAAATAAGTTACTTTTCAAACTCAAATCACTCCGGAATACAACAATCTTTATTCACAGAATTAAACATTACTGAATGTATAATCGCGCTTATTTCTAAACTGAACGTGTCCAAGTATCACATCGCATCACTATAGTGGAAGAAAAAAGTGGAAGGGATTATTATTATGATGAGTTCCAATTACGAGACATCTTAAGTCGATCTTAAGTCGCTAATGACACACTTTGTGCATAATGTGTTGCATAAACAAGTCACTACGTGGAGGATTTTCGCCTGTCCACAATCAGTCTCCCTCTCAGCCTCTTTTTCCATGTATTCTCTGACGCAATTCAATGGTCGTGAGTCGTTTCTTCTGTTTAGACGGTTGATGCCAGAATTTCTGCGTGAATAGGATGCAAGATTTCTACTGACAGGGTTAGAATTATTATTATCATCACTTTTGGAGTGCTGCAGTGTGGAGAGATGCTTGTTATTTATTCAAACTCGTATTCTCATCAGTTTACATGAGTATTGAAATTGGATTCCACGACTTGTAGACAAAAGTATATATTCATACCTGCATTATTTGGCTCCCACCAACATTTCACCATATGATGATCATCATGTGTGTTCGTGAATGTTAAATAGGGGTCAGTTCAGCTTTAGGGACAGCAGAGACCCTTATAAATATTTAAACGAGCTATTAGATTGGACTCATCTTGAAATTGGCAATCCACTTGAATATCTTTTCATGTGCTCACAACTACAACTCGAATTCATGATCCCAATCTCGACTGCTGCTGCACAATAAAAGCAACTACACAATCTGTCAGCACTCGAGGCACTTTCGTTGCTCTCCAAGAGTCCGCTACGGATGTTGATCCTAATGAGACTTTTATGCAATGTGAATATGTGCTGTGCTTTTCATAATCGAAATGATGGTAGCCGCAATCGAATTTCCCAAAGGATTATCATTGGGTTCAAACATGCGTACTATAACCACAGCTCAGCTATTTTTTTCGAAGAGCATCGTCGAAATTCCAACATGGTCGGGATACACGTTGACTTTTCTCACTTTGGTCATCATACGGAATGTGAGGACTCTGATTTGAATCTGGACCACTTATTATTATAAATCATTCTAGCGACACTGCTCAAAAGCTCAATTATTACGATATGATCATATACGGACTATAAATTGAAGGAAAGATATCTGCAGGACTAACAAAACAACTGATTTAGAAATAGTTGTGTGGCTCCGAGCCAATTTGTAATCCATGAATATTCACACAAGCCCCTTGTGACAACAATTGGACAAGTTTCAGCGATAAATGAGGAAAGCGAATTAATTTGTAGTTAGCTGCAAATATATCTCGTGTGGTAGTGAAAGTTTGTGAAGTCAACATTATATTATATAGTGTAACATTGAACAAAGGGGAGAGGATTGTCTGAAATAATTTCCCTCTTCCCTTCAGACAACTTTATCCGTGTGCTTTATTCATGTCACAGTTCATCAAAGGTGGGTTTCCATCTACTTCCGATCTTCAGACAGGATTCGGAAATTCTGCTCTCGTGAAGCAACAAGTGAAAGTGTGAGCGTAATGGTGACCTTGTGCCTTGAGGGGATGAAAACCCCTGGGGGTGTGGCTTGAATACGGAGGAGAGTCAGAGCGAAAGCTACGGGAACACTGAGGAGCGAAATGAGATGCAATTTCTCTTGTTGTGCGAAGCTCCGCCTTTCCTTACTTCGGATCTCTTCTTTCCCTGCAAAAGTGGCGATGGTGGAGCTTCTGCAAAATCCGGAGGAACAGGAGAAACCACTGCAGTCAGTAGTCACTTCGTGGTGTGAGTACCAGGAAGGAGCTGTCACCCAACATACAAACTCACTGCTCGCTAATAGTTCAGGAGAGACGAACCACATCAACGGTTATACGAGAGACCGGCTTGTTCGATGCAAGCAAAATGAGAGATTTATTTTTGGATAACTGGATCTTCCAAAAGATCTCGAGTCCTCTCTCTCAAACTAACTAACTTTGTCTCAATCTTTCCTCGTGCAACATATCTCTTCATTTATCTCTAACACACAAAGTGAACAAAGACTCACTAAAAGATGCCATTGTAAATCTTAGAGGCACAGTTCTCACCCAAGCGAACTCTCATTGCTCATCTCACCGCACAGACTTATTTCATGAGCAACTCTCCCACAGACTTTCACAACAACAACAATTGTAATTTATACACAGACACAGAGTCATCTCCTATAAAGACGATTTGCTCCTAAAAATTGTCCCCCTTGCCTCATTTCGTAGTCTCTGGCAATTTATATATATACATATATATATACGCACACTGATCACCTCTTGTGCTACTGTCTCTATTCCTTCGTTCGTTCTTCCATCCTGGAGACTACAAAACTTAATCGACATCTCTCCAGGATGAAAAGTGCTCGCTACACACACAAACTATCAGAATCACTTCAGAAATGAAACGAAGACTTGCTCAATCCTCCTTCTCATGAATACTACCAGTCTACCATCGTCATCTGTACAAGTATTTGTGCAAGTTATCCCGTCTTTCATTTGCTTCCCTAGTTTTCTCTAGTGAATTATTACATCATCGCGTTATTCTATCATCAACAGTGGTCATCCATATACATATCTATACCAAACACAAAGTCTTATCTCTCTCTCTCTCAACTTTGTTCTTTGTAACTCGAAAGTAATAGTGTATGTATTTGTTCTCTGCTCTTCTTGACACTCCTCTGTGAGTACTTATCGCACACTTTCACTTACACAAAACATTAAAGTGTCATGAATGATTACAATAACTCTCCTCTCAACCAAGTTCTCATGTGGAGGAAAAAATTCCAGTGTCACAAAGTTTTAATGAAGTTTATAAACAGTGAGAATTCAAGTGACACGTAACTTCTGACTGAGCGTGTGTGTGTTTTGTGTATCTTTCACACGAGCGATTTACATGAAGAAGACTCTTGCAGAGAAAGACACAACCAACACTCTCACAACGACTATTCGCATTGTCTTCTTCAAAAGAAACGACCAACTTCACGATTATCATCAACATCATACATGTAGAGTTGTTTCTTAGTGTTTTTGTGTTCTATGTGATGAATTTCGCTTTGTCCCCACACCACACGTCATATTACGCTTTCTCCAGGCATTAAGACAACAAGAGGAAAAAGAAAATACACTTTCTCACGTACAGAGTAGATATACGTAGGTTGCTGCACTACGTACGAATACTACACACACACGGCTTCTCATAAAATAAATCTGACGTGAAACAACGGCTCAAGAGATGAAAATAACTAGAGACATTTGATCGATCTTTTTTTTGTGCTGAAGTTGAAAGTGCTCAATCCTCACACGAATTTAAACTGCTCAAAATTCTTTCTGTTTCTATTCAGTGGTGAGCAAATTCATTTCTCCCTAGGAAAGGTAAGATAATCTTTAAATCCTGCACAGGGACTTATGATGGAAAGTATTTCTCATTACTCTCTCTCTCTCTCTCATTCTCTATAAGTGTGTGTGTGAGTAATTCCCTTGCACATAACAAGAGCTGTAGTACGCAATATTGAATTCTCATTGAAATAAAGGAAAAACGCTAAAAGCAAAGTTTAAAATTCAAAGCGAATACAACTCCAAGTGCCGATTTACTGGAGCACAAACCAACTCTTTGATTGAACCAACTTTCCTCTCTCTCTCTCCACACTCACACACACAAAATGTTTATTGCTAAGCCCATCGTAATGTATGTAATGTGTAGCCTTTGAGCACTCAGACAGAAAAAATGATAAGAACTTTTCAAAGTTCGTGTTATTGAAGTCACACACTGCCAATCCTCAGCGAAATCGAGCCAATTTTTCATTCCTTTGGTGCTTCCTTTCGTTTCCTCGGAAAAAACGGAGCTAAAGAAGAAATATCATTCTCGAGGGGTTTTTAACTTCTCTCAGAGTCAGTCGTTTCTGATAATGGAAACTATGCACTCCACCATCTCATTATTCTCTTATATACGGGTTTTTCAATCACATCTGATCGGAAATCTAAATAGTTGCAAAATTGTCTTGATTTCTCTAGTCTCCTCCTCCTATCTCCTCCTATGTATTCTTTGGCTCTAAAGACATTTTGACTATTTGACACTCTCACTCTCAGTTAGCTCATTAACATGCTCATCCCGGAGTTGCTCTCAGACATTTAAATAACTTTAGTACACTCAACATTTTCAATTCCAACTCACACAGAGAAAGTAACGAAGATCAAACCGAGAAAGAAAAGCACGTGAGTTTTAAAATTAAAACGTGCGAGGGTTGAGAAGATGCGATGAAATGTTCTCGCATCGATATGAATCTCGTGTGCATAGAATAACGTCATATCAAAAGAAACTAAGAGAATCATGCGTGCTCGCAGATGGTTTCAGTTAGGTTATCATTCGCCTCTCTGTACCACCGTCTCCGAAAGAAGGAACCTCGACCTTTTTACCGGACATTTGTTTCCCTGAATAAATATTTCAAAAGATGACATGCAAACATTTAATACAAATGTGACACATGTACTAATGCTGTCGTATAGTCAATCCTTTTAAAAATTTAAATATAGATCAGCAGACAACCAACCGGTAACTTCATCTCTATTCTTACAATAAACCACCATCATCATCTTTTCTGTTGGCATCTTTCATCTCTCGTATACTCTCTCTCTCTCCTTGTCTCTCTTTTTCACTCTTATATCTAAATCAAATCTAAACGCGGCTATCATATCTAAATTTTGAGTACATTTTAAAATTTAACGACTCTCAATGCGAAATAAAAGCTCGTATATGTGATTTAATACGCGGATTCCATACAACATAAAGGATTGTCGGGATGCATGAGCACGTCTGTGTCTAAATATTCTTGTGCCAAGAATGCGTGGGATTGTTTTGGAGGCACACACACTGATTTATACTAACTTACTACTATCATATCATCGTAGTGTTCATAGTATTTCAAAGTCTTTTACTCATGACCGTGAACAAACTTCTTTTTAGAAGAACTACTTCTTATGCACAACATATATAAATGTATTTTCTTCATAAAACACTCGCTACAGCCTTCTTTTCCCGTTTACGTCGATTCCACACACACACGTTGTATCTCTTCATTGCGCATGGAATGAATTATTTCCTCTTGTCTAATTAAAAGCTCCCACAAGAAGTACATACATACCAAACTTCCCCCAGTACTTTAAATGTTACTGTACTGTTTCCTCGTCGAACAATAGAAACCAAGATATTTATTTTCATTACGAAAGTATCATCGCTTGAAAATGTCTCAGAGCGTCTTTGGACTGAACGATAATCACAGTAGTATTTAATTTTTTAGGGAATACACAGAACTATCTCCACAGGTAGTACACAGAACGAAGTCCCTCAGAGGGAACATGCCACTTTTGGCTTCATATATATTTTACGTCAAAGATTCTTCGCTCCTTTTAAATCCCTGCTCTAGCTTAGAGTCACTTTTATCAATTCCGAAAGTTATATTGCGTGTGTGTGCTTTCATCCTAGAATTCCTTGGGTTTCATCGTGTGTCCTGAGCCCTGAATACTCCCAACAAAATAATTTCCCAAGGAGGTACACAAAACATGTAGACACATTATCTGGAAACCAGAAATGTCGTTCTTTGGGAGGATGTGCACAAGAGTTACTGAGGTTCCGTTCCAACATCCTTTGGCTTTCTCGTCCATTTGAGTAAAGAAAGAAAATACTCCAGGAAAAACTCTGTGAGCCCTAACCCAAAAATTCGGATTAACTCCAGGCTAAAGCAGGAGCGTTTTTATGGCAAACTTGTTGATTAAGAGTACACAGGAGAAAAAAACTCTTTTCTGACTTGGAAAGAGCAAAAAAACTTGGAAACTGTAGTGTCATATAGAAATCTCTAACGACCATCTGGCTACCTTCCTTCATCATTCTGTCTTTCTGCACACACACACACCCACCTTTCTCTCATAAATGATGATTCTTTACTCAAACATTCTCATACAATTTTGAACGGATAGATCAAACTGTGTATCGGTATCTAATACTTTTGAACTAGGATGGAATCATAATAATATGCTATAATAGAACTATATATAGTGTTAGAATCGCGCCCAGTGCATTCAGTCTTTTAGTTTATGAACACTTCCACTACGTGAGATTAATTTAAAAGACTACAAGCAATTTAGAATGCAAGAATTTCAAGTATTGGATGATTGCTTGCATTCTCTCATGCTCGCAGTGTTTTATTCCGAGAATCACCGTGTTTTTCAAACTGTCTCCATACAAGCTCGAATAAAATTCTTTCAGCCAAAAGCGAAACTGAACCGCTAACAAAGAGATTTGCTAAGTAGTCTCTTGGAAGGACGATGAAGCAATCATTGTTCCTGGTCTAGGAAATTACTTGGAATGCGACTGACACGTCTGAGATTGCTTTTTAATTTGAACGCGAATAGGACACCAAGGCAGGGGCTATAAAAATATAAGTAATTTATCTACACATCTCTGAATATACCAGCATTATTAAACGTAAAGGTATGTACGAATACTATACGAATATATGTACACATTAGGAGCAAGAAGATAAAGCACGTGGACCACATTATCACAGCATCTACTTTATTGCGAAAAATACAAACGGAGCAAGTACAACTTCTCCCTCGCTCTAATCGATTTGGATGGAGAAACGCTTTAATAGAAGAAGCTATGTGGGTTTTCAAAACTTCTCTCATGCATTCCAAAAGGCATAACCGGAATCCGACGAGACGTATAGGCTCACTCATAGATTTATATATACCTATGTGTTATGTGGAAGATAGAAAGTTGGTGGAGAATTTTGTATTTGCAATCGCAGGCGAAAGTGAGTTAGCTGATCAAGATACGTGATTCATTGAATAGGACGAGGGATGTACACACACACAGTAGCTCTCTTAATGATCAGAGTTGGTAAAGTATGGGAGATTATAAGGCAGTAAGTGTAATATCATTCGTGATAGAACATTTGTGACACTTATCCTTATGTTTCTCGTGGCCATATCATCGTCGGAAGGACATGCCCAGCTACGAGACTACAACACACTGCAGCCTGGCTTAGCTTTCTCTTTAGATGTTCCCACACAGTGATGAAGATCCAAGTGATGAGGATATGTAGTCCGAAAGTTCTACTAACCCAACCGTTGTAGCCAATTCAGAAGCGACTGTTGACTCACTTGGCTTGAGTTCCTTGCAAAAGAGCTCTCTTCCCTCTTGCTTCTAAAATGGTCTATCTTGTGGGGAATAGTCCCAATTACAATAAGTACATAATATCGCGGATATATCACTTTTCTTACACATTCTTCCACACAGATAAGTTGACTTGGTATTGCTCCAAAAGTGTTAAAGGCTTTCAAATGAAGGAGTTCTTCTATTAGATACACTTGATAAAGATGAGAGTGTGTTTATCATATATAGGGAGAGATGCTCACACAATGTGGAATATACAGACACACACATACACGTACATTTCTACTAGCTCCATGTCGGTTCTTCTGGGAAGGAGTTAGCTTTGAGGATGAAGGACTGTGTGTAGCTCTGCTGTAGCCTAAAGCTGAAAAAATTAGTGTGACGCAAGTCGACTTGTATCAGAAATAGGATTATATGTGCCTTCCTTTCATATCCCCTCCAGAATTGAACTCATATTTAAAAAGGTAAAGTGAATTGAACTTCTTTTGCTGCAGTTAAGCCCACATCTTCAGCTGTAATTCCACACAAAC
>Ga0194135_10000979_pt1 | contig 16647 bp, 11 predicted proteins | sample LitLau_LLRF_2013_FD_134024 | JGI IMG/M metagenome (GOLD analysis project Ga0194135, IMG submission 134024) | Freshwater sediment microbial communities in response to fracking from North America - Little Laurel Run_MetaG_LLRF_2013 (version 2) | ecosystem: Environmental > Aquatic > Freshwater >...
CCCTTCGCCCGCCGATGATAAGGCCTGATTGATATTAATTGGGAAGTGGAGGAGAGAACCTTCTACGCCAACCACTGATGAGGGAATGAGAAGAGAGGAAAATTTTCACCGGAGTTCTCTCCTCGAGAGAAGAGAATGGGAGAACGAGAGATTCAAATTTGGCGGGCTGGACAGACGGAGGTCGCTCATTGGCTGCGGCTCCGATCACCTCACTCCCCCGCATCACGTGGTCTCTCCACTTTCACTCGGAGAAAGTAGACAGCGCTACTAGTCAGCCTGGTGTCGGGTGACCATCGGATGACGCTGCAAGTTGCATTTGTGCATCGTCATGTTATTATATGCAAAAATTATGCACAGTCATTTCTCCACTGGAGGCGCATTCACTTTCCCTCTAATCCTATCATTTAAGCATTAATTAGAGAGAATCTGAATTCGCCCCCTGGCTGACAGTCTGACAGTGGCTGTGTTGCAAAATTCAGATGGCTATAATACTATACAAGTGAAAGTACCCTCACCACTACTACTCCTGAAGGACCTGTGTGAACTACTAAAGGTGTGTCTTTTGTCTATTGGGAGGTCGTGGAATTTCCGGAATTTGTGTCTGAATTTATTATACAAGTTATACAAGATGTAGCAGGATGGATTTGTAGAAGAAGTAGATCACTTAAATGACAAAGAGATGGTACACTAGGGAGCAATCCTAGTGGTGATTGTGGGGATATATATGTGTATGCATTTATAAGGGTCTAATTCAGTATTCATATTATATATAGTTAGTAGTGTACTTGAAAGTACATTAGGCATTTAAATGAAGGAGAGGAGGAGAATCATCTGAATGAAGATCATCATCATCATCATGAGAGTATTTTAGGTGAAGTGTGCTTGCGAAATGTTGAAGAGGAGGATGGGTGCTACTACTACTACTACTACTACTACTAGTGTGCTGTGGTGGTTTATATGTGGTAAAGGCTATGTGAGATAAGAAGAGTGTCATTCATGAAATCACTGTGTCATTATCTTAAGAATAAGTGTGCTAAATTGTAATTACGATTAAATCTTTAGGGGGTTTTGAAGCTTGGGTGAGACTTGGTTGGGAGCTCAGTGAAGTTTGTTGTATGTATATGCATATGATATATAAGTAGGAAGCTTTACCGTTTTAGATTTTGGAAGATTTCAATGGTTCAAGGGTGGTCAAAATATACAGTAGTATTTTATAAATGATAAAGTTTTAAATGCTATTCAATGTTGTTTACAAACTACAACTATTCCAAGATTTTGAATCATACTAGTGTGATAGTATTATCAATATGAAGACCTATGTTCAATAATTCTTAGTGCTAAATGTCTTATTGAAAGCGAAATTACGAGAACTCTTAAGCATACTAGACATTAGTTGACAAGATTTTTAGGAAACAGAATCATTAGTCTTATAAGAAAGCATTTCGTGTTATCATAACTATATTAATGAATGAATGAGATTGGATCCCTTCTGCCGGCTGAGAAGCCCAGCAATGCTTTCTAATAAATTCATTTTTAGTACACCGCTTTCCCCATTCGAGTAGAAAGGTACAATAAAGCACTTTTCGTTTTAGCGTTGTATGGAATGAAGGAAAATCAGAAGTGGGCTTCATTTTATATCCTTTTCGTTTCTGTTTTCTCTAGGTTGTGCATTCAAATAGTGTATTATTTTTATAGATGTTTATTCATTTACTCTTCATTTATAGAGTCTACAATAGTCTACATACTGACTTCTGAGTGAGTACACAGACTCTATACGGCTGCGACTACTATATATTTACTTAAAGTGGATGCAATGAAAGTGATAGCAAAAGAGGTAATGATGTGCCAATTTCCAGTAGTTTCCGGTTTATATAAAATTTCCCGTAAGGGTTAGTCCTGTTCTCTGGCTTATAGATAATGTAATGAAATTACAAAATCAGTCAGACGGAAATGACTCCCAATATTTTCTCAGAGTCGAAACACCTCTGCTAGAATTTTGAACAGACTCATCGAGCAGCAAGTATTCCTAAAAGCATATCCGTGCACTCTCTTGTGTTTTCTTACCAAAAATGTTAGGGAAGTCAAGTAAAACTCGGCAGTACTGGAAGCGCTTCGCACATATGCTTCACATTGTTCGGTTGAAAATGATTTGTTACCCAGTCCTTGTTTCTTTTGGAAGCGATTTACTTTTATCTCTGTGCACATCTCTTACAGACTTATTTTATGTACCGGAAATTTACTCCATGCTTTATAGTCAATGTTCCATCCAAAGATAACAGGAATTGAAGACGAGCATGGAAAAATTTGTGAACGTGGGCCAGAAATTTAAATACTACAGAAGATAAGAGAATATCTTTGCATTAATTTAAGGAAATAGTTGCGAATGTTTCACAGTACTTATTCTAAAAGCTCAAATCAAATACAAGACCTGCACATGCATGCATGAAATCGAGGGAATGATGTTATCAGATTCTCACGGGGAAAGACTTCTTGGTCACGATAAGCTTCTCCGTATCTGCGTACATATACTACATATAATATATCATTGTTAATCGTAAACGATTTTAAATCTAAAGTTTCACGGTATATCAGCCAATAGAAATTTAATTGTACCAGAACTTGCCATAAGGCTTTAGAAACTGAGACATAAAGAATTAATGATGTTTGTACAGCTGTGTGTGAAAAAACAAAGGAATCTATATCGCATGTCATCTTTGTGAATGGATTGTCCTTGACTGAGGCATTAGTATATGTGTTCAAGTTAAGCAATGTCGGCTGGTATTCCTAGATATGAATTGTGAAGGTTAAGGAAAGTTGGGTGATAAGAAGTGAAGGACTGTAAAAAGTCTTAGGTATTGGCATATCATTCGATCCGTTGTTTTCTCCTACAACTATTTGGTCGAACTAACCAAGTTCATAAGGAAGGATTTATGAGAGCAAAGTTGGGAAATTTTTCTGCGTTTTGGTGTGTCCGCTGGCTATTGGCTACATGATAATGGGAAACTAAGGAGCATCATCAAGGGCGGAAGAATCCTATTTAGGCTGTCAGGAGACTAATCAGGTATCGACCAAATAAAATAAAAATAAAGGCAATCTCAGGGATTGCATCAACGGGATCTAGTGCCATAAAATTGGAGGAGTAATAATAAGGTTTACAAGTTTACAACAACTGAATGATAGAACAGGTTTAAAAGAGAGAAGAGATCAAGCCAGTGGCGATAGAAAGCATACTTTGGCTTGTTGGACAAGATAGCTTAAAATTGGAGTTGAAGAAAATGTTTAGAATGCATGTGATGGTTAAGGAGGACACACAAGATCGGGAGATATATTTGATGATGGGTGGAGGACTCGAGTGAATGAGACAGGTCTGAAGATGCGGCTGAAGAAAAAAGGACAGTAAAGCCTTGATTTGGGTAATATAATAGAGAAAAGACCTGATGGTAGTAAATTTAGTGTTCGAGTAGAATGGAAAAAAGTTTGTTTTCAATCCTAAAACCATAGTGAGTGAGGAAAAGGCTGGTTTTATTGTGATACTTTTTGTAAAACTATGTGAAAGTATTGGATGTGGTAGTTAGCCTTGGTTATAGGTAAAAGCGACCCTTTTGGTAATAACTTTGGTGTTGTTGCACCGAACCATATCGGGAGGAAACTTGTCATTGTCATTGTCCTTGTAGCAGTGATCCTTCTGAACTCTTAGGGCTACTGGGAATAATGGTACTGGTGATAGAAGGCAGTTGCAATTGATCCCGAAGAATCTCCGCTAAAACTCTAGTATCCAGTTGGACATGGTCGCCTTCTAAACTCTTGAGCCAAGCGTTAAATTCTTCAGTGATTTGCTGGATGTACTCCCTAGCCAATTCGTCTTCGCTTTTGACATACCCTTTAGGGTGGTAGACTCTGTATAGCGGATTAGACATCGGATGAGACAAGTTACAAACACCACCAGCTGGGAGTTTGCTTTTATTCTTTTTGATTTCTCCAAATACACATGCCCTAGGTTTGGCCTTAGAAGGAGCCTTTGGAGCATCAGATATTTTTCCAACAAGTAGAGCATATGGTGAGTTAGGGTCTTTTCTTGTGAATGTCTTTCCCTTTTCAGCGATAACTGAGACTGATCGGGTGCTGCGAGTGGAAGATTCAATTGGCCTGAAAGAAGGGAGAGGAGGTTAATTAGTGATTGAAATCTCAGTTCGTAGTCCTCTTCATACAACTTAATTAATGCAGTTAGTTCGCTTCTTGTTCAAGCAAAACAACCTAATTAACCGGGGGAGTTGGAGGCAAAGCAGGAGGATATATATAGTCTCGCGTTCAAAATAATGGAAGTGAAAGTTGACAGGAGAGAAAGTGGCCTATGAGGAGAATACTAATTAGATGGGCTTAAGAAGCAGGAGATGAATAGATACGAACATCCTTCCTCATTGTTACGCCACCTTAGCCAACGAGGGATTTACCAACTTCTCATTCCACACGACCGTGGGAAGCAGAGCCCTTAGATTTATTGTCCCTTTACTGAACCTTTAATAGTGAACCTTTTCTCTCATTCAGTAGCCACACTTTTATACGGCATATCCCCCAATGGCCTTTTCTGTTGATGTCATTAATCTAGTTTCCTCAGAGGAAATTAATTGTTCATTTAACTCTAACTGCCCTCAGCTTATCGGAGGATTTGGCATCCATGTTATATGTATACGAAGTTTACTCATTTCTGAGCTTAAGGTGAAGGATGATAAATCACATTTGTACACGGAGAAACTTCAATATTTTAATTCATCTGAGTGGCAGTAGAATATAAGCTGATCTTTGCAGGAGCAGATGATATACTTATATAACAATGTAAGTTAGAACTGTCCGTCTCAAAGTGTATTGGCAAACTTTGGTAGAGAGGAAAGTGGAAAGTGAACTTGATGTGAAAAGAAAAGGATAGTCGGGCCAAATATTGCCTATCGAACTTTTCTTTGGATTCGATAATGCAATATTTTTTCCATTTGTCGAGTTAGGGGACAAGCAAGTGTACTCTGTGACTTGGGTCTCTCTTGCACTTCCTTTCACAGACAAAAAATCACAGGACGATTCACTGCGTGAGGGTTGTTAGTGCTTTATTTATAGATTTCGCGAAGCAAGATTAACTTTCCACAGATTTTACTAGCAAAAAATTGTGTGAATTTTTGGAATCTTTTTCAAGAGGGTTGAGAAAGCATTGAAAATATTTTGATAAGCGGAAGGTGAGTTTTGTCTGTATTGTAATATTGTTTGCTTGCACATACAACAAGAAGAAAACTTAAGAGGAAGCAACGCATTCAAAATTTCATATGAAGACGTGTCTGCTTCTACTGCACCATCGTATGTTGAGCCGTGTGGGAAAGAACTCGGGAAGAATTATTCTTTGACACCTTTACCCCCGGCAGCAAAGGAAAGTAGGCATATGACAAGTGACAAAGCAAAGTATTTGCATTCACAACATTTCTCTTGAGGCATTTGGTACCGAAAGTGAAAGAAGATAAATCAGATTTGAAAGGATTTGTAATTTTGTGAGGCCGCGTGTTACCGTTAGAGGCTGCAATCTGACTGAGGAGCTTGCGTGCATGCATGCACATGAGTTTACTTATCGAATGTTATCGTTGGCAATTATTACACTAGGTAAGTAAATTATACGATGCATTTCACATTAAATAAATAACAAAGGTATTACAAATTGTAAAAATGGTTGGCTTATGCTACGTACCATCTAATAGTGTCGCAGTACTTTAGCGTCATATGTGATTACACAATTGGGAGCACTTCAAAGTTAATTCACACCACGTAGAAAGTGATTACGATTACATGTATGAACAAAACAAGGGCTAGCACATATAATAGACACAGTTTGTAGTCAGTGTAGAGCTGTGCCAAAAATAAATGAAATAGTTGGTGAAAGGAAAGAGGTGGAAACAAAGTGTATATAAATAGTGTTAGAGGAAGTATGTAAGATATTGGAGAAAGAAGTGGTGGCTCCTTCCGTCTGACACCTTTCACACTCACAGTGGGTGGAAGGCTGTCTTGGATTCGTACCCAAAAAGTGTTTTTCTCTTTAAGAAGGAAACAGTTAGGAGAAGAATGTGAGTGTAATCTACTTGGCAAAATATTTCTGATCTACGTGTGCGAATGTTAGGAAACAAAAAAGAAATAGGATTAGAAGCAGCCAAGAAGGACAGTTCTTGTGTATTACAACTATATGGGGAAGATTCTTATTATTGTTGTACAGAGACAAGGTCTTGTCACTGTGAATATTTCCATATTATTGTTACTTATATGTGCGTATGAAACAAGAGCTTTATACCCGAACTATATAGTGAGGAAGTGATAAAGGAAAATGGAAGGGAGAAAGCGATTAAATAGTTTATTGTACCCTGTAGTCTTGGCCGCCAAGATCGTCCTGGCACACACCGGATAGCGATGAGAGCAAAGATCTTTAGTGTGAGAGATCCCTCCGGCCCTCCGTAATGATGATAAGTTAAGGTGTCTTTTGTCCGCAATAACGTTTTGGTGGTCCTTATGTAAGGAACCAAGTGGCAGTGTCAGAGTCAAAGCATTTTTCCCCGGACCGTTCCTCCCTGTCATCATTTCCGTGTCATCGTTTGAACCTTCTTCTTCTTCTTCTCTTCTGGCATCTCTGTTAAAACTATACACTTTCCTTTCTGTACTCAAATCTTCTTCTTCGTAGTTACAGCTAAATCCACCACCACCATCACCTTCTTGTACACTGCTTTCACTCATGTCCAATATTAAAGAACTAATTCGCCCACTTGACTCGCTGCCGCTCCAATTTGTACAGATTCGCTCACTGATTGTCCCCACACTTGTAAGATCATCTCCATCAGCAAAGCTACTTGTTATCCCACTCTGTCCTCCAAGGATTGAGGTCAAATAAGTAAAACTCGAAGGGGAAAGCGCACTTCGAATATCTCCTAATGCTACACCATAGTATTTTTCGAGAGACATGATTAAAATGAAAATAATCTGGCCAGGAGTAAACGCTAAAAGAGAATGAGTTCTGTTAAATGAGGAGAGAAAGCAACCCGAAGAGTCTTTTTGGTGCTTGTGTGTGGGTCAGTGTGTGTATGTGTGAGTTGGCTTGGCATTGCTTAAAAGACGACGGGGATCCTTATTCTACGTGCCTGGTACGACGACGAGCAGAGAGGAATCAATACTTCCATAAACACTTATGGGAAAGGTTATATTCATTTATAAGGAGAGAGTGACGAAGAGAAAGTGTGACATGCTCTACGTACGCGCGAGTACAATTTTACTTCCGTTCCATTAATTTTGCAAATAATGCCAATTTGATGAGAATAAAATGATGACTTTTATGACAAACTTCAGACACCAGAGAATAAATTACTTAAAAGAGTGAGTCGGAGAGTTTAGTGCGAAATGTTTTATAGTGGCAGAGTGTGTTATGGACTCAATTTATTTTTTGAGCAGGAGTTTTTGGTAGAGCAAACTCGGAGTGCGTCTAGCGAGACTTTCTTTTGGAGAGGGTGACTTGGCTTTCTTCTATAGAACACACATTGTGCTAAGTCTGTATTTAGGATTTACACACACATCAGCTTGCCGATGACTTTCGTATTATTATCTTCATTGTTTCAAAGTAGTCTATAATATGATCGTGTTCATGTTTGTATGCTCCTCATTCTGTTGTCTATTATTTATTAGAAAATGTCTCAAATTAAATTATTTAACTTTTTCTCGTGATTTAAAATAATTTTTGCCTTAGCTAATGAATGTGGTAATCATTATGAGTGAGTATTATTGTTCCCTAGTCACTAGTAGTGTAAAGTGTCATCTAAAGACAAAGTAAGTGCATGGTATTCATTCAGGTCACTCGGTACTGAATGAGTGAGTGTGGAAGTTTGTGGACGGGCATAAGTCTCATTAAAAGAGAGATACACCCGACGATTTGCATGGGTTGGGGAACGTCTGTGGCGAAAGTAATTCGAGGACAACCAACCAAGCCAACACGGAGATTGGTTGAGGCTGAATGTAAATAAAGATGTGGCCTGACTTTGGGTACAAGTAATGGTTTAGATTCTGGATTGGTATAAAGCCACGAAATTAGAGAAACTGGAAGAAGGGATTTACTTGCTTTACTCTGTGCATAGAGGACGAGTTTAGATCTCAGCTAAATTGCTCTAAAAACAGCATACAAAAAGATTTACAGCGTTTTGGTGTATCATTTCTTAAGGGTGGCTGCTGCTGCTGGAAGGGAACAAGTGAAAGCGACATGCATATACATGTATACAGGAATATAAGTTTAGAGCGGAACTGGTGAAGTGTAGAGTTGGCGGTGAGTAGCTGGCTAAGCCCATAGTGAGACCAAGATTTCTGTGAAGACTTTATCCACTGCTATGTGTGTATGTTGCTGAGCGGAGGACATTCGGAGAACAGAAAAGAACTTATCTAGTTGTTGAAATCGACTGTATTATCATATTTTGCTGGCAGTCACCAGAGTCACCACTGAAGAATCTGGAGGAAGGAGTCTGCCTAGGGGATATGGAAGGCATGAAGAGTGAAAGTGAAGGTTCCCTTAAAGAGACTCTCTCTCTATCTCTCTTTCTCTCATCTATGATGACTTTTGTACTCTATAGGTCGGTTGGACAAATAACTGGCATTTCATTTAAAGACTGATTTGTGATAACGACTTTCTCTACTAGTCACTAATATTACTGTTACACTCACACTACGCCATTTATTTTCACTGTCGGGTACACCATCATCTGAAAAATATATTGGCAAGCAATTTCCTTCAATCCCTATAAACTCTTTGTTGAAGCCTGAAGCGTTTCCTCGTCCGTTTCTTGTCCCTTTTTTCTATAAAGGAGAGAGATGTATTCATATAAACAGTGACAGAGATCTACAAAATTATTGCGTTACCACTCGACTTGTGATTATACGATGATTAATTTTAGTAGCCAAACAATAGAGACATATTAAAGCTTTGAAACCACAAAGGATATAATTAGTATACTGGATGCCTCATGTATATAGTGTAAAACAGCAAATAAAGAAATGAAGTTGTTCTAGTGGAATAATTAATGCAGTTGACTGATGAAAGGACGTTTCATGTGGGCAGAAGCGGATAAACTATATACGAGTCAATTATAAGATCGAATGCAGTGAAATTGAAAGATGTTGTGTATGGGTGGGTGGGTGGTGATGATGGTACTAGTGGTCGTGGCCTGGCAATCTGCAATGCTGGTCTTGTAAGCCGTGTGCATCAAGATTGGATTGCAAGAGAGAGTGAGAGCAGACAGACTTTTAGAAGTCGTTCTAGTGGAGTTTAGCATCTTCATTGGAATCCTAATTGGTCTTCTCGGTAGTTTTTCGTTTTGGCAATCTGGGAAAAATGAGTGAAATGTTTCCACTCTATTTCTGTTCCTGAACTCATACTATAATGATTATGATTATTACCACCAGTAGTGCCTATCGAGACGGAGATGAAAATATCATGTGCATAGTTATGAAGTCAAAAGTTTTTGGTGTGTTTCTTCATTCTTCACGTATATTATTGAGCTAGCCATATCCTTGTTTTGTGTGATGGTATCAGATTTCTTCAGAAATGTAGCGGAACAAGACAAAGTGTGAGTACAGCAGAGGAATTGAGTCAGACCACTTGGAAAAGTTGGAAAGATGCAGAATGAAAAATCGGAATAGACTTGGAGAAGAGTTGGTATATTCCACGCGCACGTGCTTAGCTCTCGACGTGCGGTTGTGGCAGTGGCACCAACACAGGATATATCCCAAACCTGCTCTCTTCCAACAAGAACTACAAGATCTTATGAGGACCGAAAAACGGACTCTCATTCTCTGTCAGTTTCGCCAGAGTTCTTGATCATTTTCCATCCTTCGATAGGACACACAGACCCAGTTGGTATCTCCTAAAGATCACAGGATCGCACAAATACAACCTTGTCCAAATTTTGCCACAATTTTGACTAGATTTTTAGAATTAGTTGCTTCTGTTTGACTTTATCATTATAACATCGTCACTGTCTTTAAGAACTTGTTTAATTATTTTAAAAGCATATAAGCGTCAGACTCTTACCCCTATTCGTTACTAACTTTATGAAGAACTACAAGAACTCTTCTAACTCAAGTACACTCTTGTGTAGTGAAACGTGCCTTAGTAAATTAGACCTGTTATAGTATGAACATCTAAGAGGAGAGAGAACAGCAAGAAAGTAGAGGCAATCTGATACACACAAAGCCACAAGAGTTATTCATCTCTACTTCTCTCGGTGGAGTAATTTAATTCAAGCTCAAGTTTGTTTCAACTGGTCGATGGTTTTTATTCACGTGGAAAGTAGAAGATGATTGTTTAATTCTCATATTTTCAAATACTTGCATAACAATCGGAATAGTTGAAAAGGCAGAACAAAGTTGGGTATGATTGTAGAAGATCGTTCTCAAGTGACTAATTTCGAGTGTAAGAACTGACGAAGGGAAGTGTACAGTGGACCTTAAGGAATTAAGAGATTTGCTTTCTTCCTTTGAAGGCCTCAGACTAAGCAGACAGATAAAATGTGAACCTTCACTAACCAACCAAAAAAGCTCAACAAGAGAATTTACTCAATACATTATCACAACTATCAGTTTTGGAAGACAGTGAAGAAAGTGTTTTATGTAGGAGGCTAGTGTGCTACACACAAGGCAGTCATCGTCCTTGTTTCTCTGGTATGCCAAGCAGTAGAAGAAGAATTTGATAGAGCAAGAGAAGGAAACTACATGAAAGATACAACTAACTATAAGATTCCGTTGCATCTCTTGTCGCCTCCGGATACTGAAATAAGCCCCTATTGAAAGTCCCCACAGACTTTCTCCACTGCACAACTTTTCCCGTAATTTGCAAGTAGCTTTACGGAAATATTGTAGTTGTAGCACAATACACGAATACACTTGTGTAAAAAACATAATTCAGCTCAATAACATGAACGCTCATATCTTTATAGCTTCGTTTATTACTCAAACAATAGTGAAAGTGAATGGTTGGGCCGATGCTTACTACTCCGGGACAATACAGTAATCACATCGGGGATTAGTATTTAGTATTTCTCTACAAGTAAGCTCAATAGTTTCACAGTGGTATAGCAGAACACTTTTAGGCTTGGAGAGTTTGGCAATCCTGTATATTGCACCTTACTTGATTCGAAAAGTACGAGCCGACCATAAAATTCTCTGACTCACAACAACAACACGTATTTAAGGTAAAATAATCTTTAACTATTTTCTCGGAATATCGTACACATCTTGTGCACTTATTTACACGTTGATACCTGTCGACTTAATTTTTCTTCTTAGAAAGTATGGTTGCATGATTCATTGCAAAGATATTTCTGTTTCCCAAGATGGATTTGCGTTTTAATGTAATAGAGCTGCTAAAGCGGATGTTGATCTCGTATTGCGCACAGTGCAGAGATACATTTTTAAACAAGTCTTGTTTTGAGTTACTTGCGAGTCATAAGAAACACAGTCAACGGTGCATAACACGCGTGAACCTAAAGTTGAAAGTGTGCTCGAAATAGTCGAAATTTTAATCTACAGAAAACCAGATCTTTAATGGTGGTGCGATGATGCAGAAAGTAATTGTGAGTGAAAGGGCTCTCTATTAACAATTTTCGTATCTCCACATCTGTATAATAAATGAAGGCAAAGCCTATTATTACATTGAAGAATACTGTGAAGGACAATTGAGCTTTTATATTTTGTTGGTATTCGGCCAGAGAGTCAGCTAGATAAGTTCGTAGACGAGGCTCTGCATTTTAATAAGGAAGGGAACTCTCACAAATACTGCTGAGTTTTGTGACGAAAAAAGTGACACGCAATATTTTAAAACTCACAAAAGAGTCATGTGTTAATCATTTATTCAGATATCATGGAGTATAGTCAAGTTATTATGACATTTTTTAAGCATACAAAGATGATGAAGATGACAATGAGTGGGAGTTAAGTAGCTCGCCACTGTGCAGACAATATGACAAGAAAAGAGATAAAAATAGGAACGCAATCTTTTTGGATTGAAAAGGTGATTTTCAAATAACTTCGATGAATTAAAAGTTTATTTTCGTGAAGAAGAAGAAACTAAAAGAGTAAAGACGTGTGTAGAGCTCTTTCAGACTAGTGAAAGTGATTTACTTCTTGTTCATAATGATATTACTTGCTCGATTGCTTTCAATCTTCAGTTTTGTATAGAGATTCAAATTACTCGATTTATTCAATTCTGTATCCTTACTGAAACTGAAATAACAAGCTCGTAGATTTATTATTATTTTTGAAGAGTCGTGACTTTTCTTGATTTAAGGTTCATTAATTCTTTAAAAAGTACAGAATGTACGATAGCTATGTATAGGCTTGGGATACAAATTGGTTCGCTTTTAGATTGCTCAGAGAATCCTCTGAAACTCAAAATGTAATCAGATTCTGGGGCCTTTCTGCCTTGTCTCGCATTTTAAGTCTGGGGGTGGGCGGGAAGTGATGTTAGTTTTGCTTCAGTAAAAGTAAAGTTACATGGAAAGTTCATGAATTGGTTCAGACTTGCCGACTCGCAACTTCTAATAAGACAAATGATTGTTGCATGAGAACTTTTCTGAAGAATTTTTGAGACAAAATACTGTTGTATCTCCTGGGTTGTTTTTTCCAAAGCCAAGGAATGAAATAAAATAAGAATTCAAAGAGCATTTTCTAATTTTTTAAAAGCATTCACAGAATTAAAAATCTTAAAGTTTTCATTTTCTGGATTTTGTGAGATTTTACAAATTTTAAATATCGGTTATTTTGTTTGATACCAAAGAGAAGCTTAAATTATTACTGTCAATTTTGTTATTGCACAATCGAAAGTGACAAATAATTTAGGAGGTGAAAGTTAATGAAACTTTTCAAGCTGCATTTTTTTATTTTGAAAACTGCAGAATGTTCCGGATGAGAAAATATAATGTTATATCAATGACCATAGCTATATATACATGCTCTTACTTGACTGGATGATGCTACAAAGGATACAGAGTTTATAACGTTCTTCTTTCAAATTGAAAATTCGGATTCGTTGATTGAATTAATCTATACCCTTAGATGAAGGGCAAAAGATTTAAGGATTATATTAAAGTTAATGGTATGAGTGAAAGTTGTTGTGAATTGGAATAATACACCACTATAGAAATGTTGTGCATGTGTTAAAATTATAAGAAGATTTTGAAGGATTCTCTGATAGTAGGGTAATATATTCAGGAGAGAGTTGGAGAAAGTAACGGCCTCGTTAATAAAAAATGAATGAGGAACTGTATACTCAGGTTTTCTCTTTCGTTGATCGCCGTTCTTCTGTATCCTAAGGGTAAACAAGTGAACACACATCTATAGACACATTGTAACACATACATAAAGTACGGATGCTATAATTTCATTTGCTCTTATGATAAAGGAGCCTTCCGATGATGTTTAGTAAACTGGATGTGGTGGTGTTTGCCTCCGGGTGGAGGAAACCAACACATCTTTCCCTTTCAAATAGCTTTCGTTCTTTTGTAAACTCAGAAGATGATGTCAAATTTAGAGTATTATATCTATCCATTCCGTTGGTTTGACGTATTTACATCCCTTGAGGAACAGTCAAGCGTGCATTCTTCGACCAAATTTATTTTTGCTGGAAGCAACCTGAATAAAATGTTCCATCGTCTAGACTCTTTTCGTCGTTTATCGGGAGGGTTTTCTTCCTTGAGAATGTACTTGTGGATGAGTCCAGTATTTGCGTACGTTTTTACTTGGAGAAAGTTTCTGAAGTGGTTAAACGAATCTCACAGTCTTCACAAACGAGTTTTTTATAAAGTCATGTATATATCCGCATGATATTATGTGTTATATAGAAGTTGATAGATTTAAATGTAAAAGTGTGCTGAAATGAAAGGACGGAAAGTCTAAATTTAGTTTAGTATGTCGCCCACTATGAAAGTAAAGTTGGTGAAGAAAGTAGTTTCAAGTTAGGAGATACATAGCAGAAACAGGATCTTTGAGCAATTAGACAAACAGTTTTTTCTGTGCTAGACTAAATAGTAGCGTAAATATTTGGAGGAGAGGATGTGAAAGTCGGTAGCCATTAATTCCAAAGGATTTGTTGAAGGTGGATGGGGAAAGGAAGAAGATTGTGTTTGGCTTGAAATCGTTTAATGGAGGAAGTTATCCATCTCGTGGCACTGATTTATACAAATGGAGACAAAGAAAGGAGCGGTTGGTCTGGGTGACAGATACACAAACGGTGAGGGTGGATAGGTTCGTAGTTTGGGTGTGAGAAGATGAATGTGAGGACGAGTGTGTGTGTGTGTGTCTACGAAAGAAAGACTATCTAGCAATGGTGAACTATAAAAGGGAAAAATATTGCTTAATCCTGTATTGTGATGAATGTCAAGTGAGTGAAAGGCCGAGAGAAATTCTTGAGGGAGAAACGAGCTTTAAAAAGGAAGGAGAAAGCAAGAGGTTTATAAAGTTGAGTCTATATATCCTCTTCTGTGTGTCTGAGCCTATTATGTAGGCAGCTGTATGAAGTGAAGAAAGGGTGTTTGCTGTTGAGACGCTGGGTGTATTGATAGCACACACACACATATACGAACAGTGTGTGGTGGAAGCTGTACCCTTCTTTCTTTCTCCTTACTCACACACAGATATATGTATTAGTATAAAGAGTACTAGAGCCATTTTTTAGGAAGTGCATAAGACGGAAGTAAAGTGGGGGTCGGTTGGTCTGTGTAGAAAAGAGGATGGAATGAGTTCGTGGCAAGAAATAAATTACGACAGAAGAAAACATGCCAAAGAGTAGTAGTCTTTTCTTTATGGACAGAGAATAGGCCGAAAGAGAGGAATAAGAAAGTGAAGCTTGAAAAAAGCATCCCATCATCCCATTTAAGCGAACTACTACATGAAGATCCCTCTTCTTGAATTCCAGCCAATTTCTCTTATGTTTTGAAGATAGTGCAGTTTCTCTCTACACTGGCTATCGTCTTTTCCTATATATACGTATGTGTCCTTACTCAAACTTCAAACTTTGCTTCCACTCACCTTTAGTCCTTACCATTTTACTAAGGATGGTACAACCCCGGTACTTTCTTTGCTTCCGGGATAAATAAAATAAAAATGAAAGCTTAGAAAACACACACCACCGTACATGCTTCTTATTCTTTCTTGTCTCCTTCTTCGTACCTGCAAAAAGGTTGCTAACTATTCCACAGTTTACTTAACATCGCTCATAGTTTCTATTGTACTCTCGCATTCTTTATCAGCCTTTATCAGTGTGTGTGCTTCTTTGAAGGCTGAGATAACTGGAATGTTCATAGCATCTTCCTTTCCTGTTCTTCTTGTCAGTGTTGGATATTCTGACTATATATATGTAGTTCTTTCAGAGGCTGTTCGTGTCTTTGGAACCTCAGAAATGTGTAACAATATATAACATTTTTGAACTAATCACGCACTACAGACTACCAAACGGCAATGTTTTTAAACTTAATGGTACACAAATCTGTGAGGTTTGATCAAGCGGACCAGCAGCAGATTTTTGTGTGTTTGTTTGAAGTGACCAGGTTTCTGCACTTAAATTCCGAACTAAAAAATGTCTTCCGCATCTCTAGGTATTTTGTATTGATCAGTGTCAGGTATCTCCTCAAAATTCGAATGGTAACAAGGAGTCTTTACTCCTATTCCTGGTATGTGATGATGTGTGAACGTATAATTGATGGATCGCAGACCGTCAAGATGTTCCATGGAGTGTTTATTATTATTGTTTCCCTACTACTGTTAGTGTATTCTCACAGAGACAGTATAAGAGTTGAGTCGAATGAATCTAAAAAGATTATTAGTCTGTGAGTCACCTTTGTGCTCTCGTACCGTCGGCCTCTTATTCGTTTCTACGTTCTTATAGTTTTTTTACAGCTTTAGCAACCTCTTCGGAATTCTTTTGACAGCCAAGGTCTTTGCTACACGGGTGGAGGTTCGACAAGACTCGACTGAGAAAGAGAGAGACAGGAGTTTATTCTTCTGTGAGATGAGATTTGGTTGCCTCTTCCGCACGTTTATTGTTGCCCTACAAACTACAAAGATTTTATACAGCACTTTTTAGTAAGGAAAGACCAAGAGTAAACCAGGTCTAACGAGATTTTGCCAAGACGTAAATACTTTTTCGACATAATGCCTGCAAGACTTCCAGGTTCTCTCTGTAGAACGATAGATTTTAATGCTTATTAACGTGTAGTTTTCAAGTTTTATTTTATAGATGATACGAAGCTATTTAGCATCTAATATTTACGAAAGAATCAAGGTGTATCATCAGAATAATATAAAACATTTTTATTTCGGTGCTATTCATTGTACCTAACCAATTTCTTACATTACTCAATCTAGTTAGCTTAAAGTTCAACTTGCTGACTGCGTTGAACCATTTGCCAAAAAAGGTAACACACAACATCTTTCATGTACCCAAACATTTGAAGATCAGGTCCACATCGGGGCCATATCAGGGCCACATCAAGGCCACATCAGGGCCACATCAGGGCCATATCGGGGCCATATAAGGACCACATCAAGGCCATATCGGGGCCATATAAGGACCACATCAAGGCCATATCAGGGCCACATCAGGGC
>Ga0194135_10000980_pt1 | contig 16647 bp, 12 predicted proteins | sample LitLau_LLRF_2013_FD_134024 | JGI IMG/M metagenome (GOLD analysis project Ga0194135, IMG submission 134024) | Freshwater sediment microbial communities in response to fracking from North America - Little Laurel Run_MetaG_LLRF_2013 (version 2) | ecosystem: Environmental > Aquatic > Freshwater >...
TACACAAGGTTGCAAATTACTTAACCTGGCCCATCATCTGTTTTCTGCCTAGTACTTTAGAAGGACACGGATTTAATTAGCTAACAGTTGAGTATCATTGCAACATTTCTACAGGTTATTCAGACCTAAACTCATTGATTTGTGATTTATAAAGTCTTGGAATTCAGTGAAACTTATGGACAGATTAGTTTATTTTCTATTTTATCTGTCCTTGTTTGTATTATGGTACCTTTGTTTATATATTTACTATTTACATAATATAGGTACCCGCGTGGTTGATCTATTCAGGTAGGGAAGTTGTTTTCTTTTAATGCATTACATTTGAGTTTTGACTATAAACTTTTAAATGTGGACCTTAAAGTGAATAGAATGAATATCGATGATATCTAGTAAGATTAGAAGAGCAAACAGTGCAATAATTTATACATGTAGCGATGTAGCCTAATAATAATGAATGTTACATGTCCTTACATCATTCGCGTGCTCCACCATCCACCACACACACACTTGTTAGTTGAGTATGATTCACCGATTTCTCGTTAGACCAGGACACAGAGATCCTCACTGCATCATAGATCATGCAGTTAGACTAGTATTAAAAGTAAAAGACTCTCGAATCAATCAGTTATGATACTAATAGGATGAAAATGGCAAAGTTTCGTCTTACTCATACCAAACAATAAGTGAGTGTTGTTTGTAACGTGTATAATATAACCTCCATGGGCAATCTTATTAGCTATATATCGCTTGTGATATCTTAAATTATACAACCATGCGTGTCTCTTATTCACACATTTTACAATGTATAGAGTGTAGAGAGAAGAGTTGGAACAAATGGAAGCATGCCCATGCACTGCCAAAATATGAGCTTAGTTCATACTCGCATCATGAAAGAATATGACTGATGAAATTCTAAGACGTTCAGGTAGGAAAGGATTGAAGAGCAAGTCAGGTAGTGAATGGGGAATACCATAAGTGCCGACCTCATAAGAATAACGACGACAATTCTCGTGTACAATTATGAACGTAAGGCTTTGTCGTTTTTTTATTTTACAGGTATATTTTGATATGTGTGTAGATGTGTGCCTTACGGAGTAGTAAGGATGCACTAAATGCAGACTAAACCGTATAGGTACCTTGGTTGGTGGTGGCTTAATTAAGTATTCTTTTGAATCCTCTATTTATGTTTACCCACACCCGATTGACGATATACCTTAACGTGTCACTTGTTGAGCTAATAATAGCTCGTCATTCATTTACTTAGGGCTGTATAGGTAGGAAATACGTGAAAATCAAGGAATCCCATGATCTTGATGATGTCAAAAAGTATTTAAGGTCATTAAATAGAAGTGACAGTATTAAAAAATACCGAAGAGAAAAACCGGACCATTATTAATTACAATGTGTCACTGCTTGCTTTTTCTTGTGCGTATTTTTTTATCTTAGAAAGCGGATTTCCGGATAAGTGATCTCTGCTCTTGAGCAATCTGAGTAAATTGAAACAAATAATGTATTAATGAGGGACTGAAAACAACATTATTATATTCAGTTATTCTGCTTGGGTGAAAATGAGAAGAAACCGGAAGCTACAAGTAAAGTTTTAGGAATACATGTGAGGTGTTAGGAAGTAGTTATTTATTTTAATTCCTACGCAAAACACTAAATCTCAGAGGGGTTTTTTGTTACTCTGTCCAGTCGGTGGTTCAATAAGCTCGTGTCAAGATAAGATTATTGTAAGGCGTAATGTAGATTCACCGGCTTGAGAGGTTACAGCAGGTAGTAGTAAGTCATGGATACGGAGAAATTTATCAATGAATGAAGTCACGAATGATGTCATAGATGGTAAGTTATACTGTGAACAGAAAGTACATGGGCTATTAGAAGAGAAAAATCAGGCACTACTGTTTCTATACACATACTACTAGGATGTGGCTAGACAATCATCTTTAGCTGTATGTATTGTATGTGCCTCATATTCTGCAGTCCTCCCTACGAAAGCTTGTTGCAACACGATATATACAAAACTGTGAGAAAGTCCTCTGCTATGGTTTGTTCTTGGTGTACGTATAAGTAAGGTATGGATTAATAACACTTCGCAGGTAATAAGTCGGTCCAACCAAAACTGACTAAACTATCTCTCATCCACTCGACTTGGACGAGGTTCATTATATAAACGATCCTCGACTGGACACATTGCATTCGAAGTTTTGACATTCGACGAAGTGGTCAATGGTCAGTCTCATATAGTCTCACTATACAACTATTGTGTGCATCTCCACTTTGTCTCATTTCACTCACACACACACGCACTTATCAAAAGTGATCAATTAGTATCAATACGTACACCAGTTTGCTCAGATTTACAAGTGATTTTATTACTGATTTGTGACAGTTTTAGTGAAGTTTACGTTTCTAATACGAAAGCTAGTTAGGCCTACTACAGTGAAATAATATTTGTTTTATTTCTGTGGGTATTAATTTAAATCAATCAAGTATCAAAAATGTTGTGCGAGATGTTGTGTCCGTACTGTCGAGCTATTTTGACACACAATTCATCTAATCAGCAACACATCTGCACCTCTCAACCTGAATGGGAATCTGCCAAATCCAGACTTTTACCTAAAAAGTCTCAAAAAATGTCTCATAACACGAGTCATATTCTGTATCCGTTGTCTGATTCCGGTTAGTATATTACCATTATGTTTACTTTACATGCGGTTTACCCGGATGAGTCGACTGATGGCTCATCAAATTGGATCGCTCTGCGATAAACACAAAGTTTTATACTTGAGGTTTAATTGCTTGTGTATTAGCATAAAAGCATTGAGCCACATAAATAGTTTCAGTTTTATCTTACCTATACGGATATCTCGTGCACCCATAATACAGTAGTGCTATATTGTTATCAATCAAAGTATCACGATGCCCCATTGGTCAAGTTAGTTTTACTTAATAACTTAATACATTCTGATTAATACAATTTTCCAGAAATTCCTTCAAAGCATGTATTGATTTGTATCTTAACAGTTTCGAGTATCATTTAAGTAATAGTAAATTTGTAAGTTAAATTCACAGTTGAAGTCATGTATGACCTTAAACACATGTACTTCACACTAGAGTAGCTGTGTGACTCATGGGACTTTACATGGCATTATAAGAACTTTCAGTTCCTCTTCTGCTCAATCTTTTAATTTGTTATTCATTACAACCTACAGAGAGTTTTTAAAATACGTGATAATAGTAGTAAACAATTAGTTCATATAGGTGACTGTGTGAAGAGCCCACGCTGTCTATATAGTTTGACAGGTGTAAAATGAGATTTTCTCTCCGCCACTCTACATATCAGTTCACACAATATCCCATGAGATTTGGTGTACACTGTGTGTATCTCATATCTCATTTTTAGTGAATCGATGTAACTTTAATTGAATGTTATTTTGATTGGAAACAGGTTGGGTAACACTCACTTTGGTGTTGATTCTGACATTTACACTTTGTCCACAATCAACTATGTCGAATCCACTACCAGCGCAAGATGATGAACAAGCTGGACCTTCAACATCAAGTCATAGCAGGTCACGAAGGGCACAAGACATTGCCAAGTGGATAAACCCATGCAGAATCCCCTCTTCGATTCCTTCTGTTCACATGCAGATGGATGTTGGAGAACTTATGACGATTCCAGACACCGAGATCTACAGCAACATCATCTCTCAAGCTAGCAAAGCATTGTTGCATGCTGAAAGCTTCATTCGCAATTATGTAAGTTTGAAACTTTGAAACATTTAACCATTTCTCATCATAACATACGTTCACTAGTTAGAAAGTTACACGGATTTCAATAATTTTCAACGCTGTGAAAGTCAAAGTTTACATTCCGTCCGGACAAACCGACGACCTATCATTCATTAATAATAGTTCTTGTGAAACAGTAATTTCCTAATTAGCATGTTCGACGAATCATGTAAACTGCGTGATGCCGGTGACACAATGTTCTGGATTTTTGTAGAGGAAACATAAAGATAAGTAGAATTCCAGTGACAGCACCCACGCATTAAGGTCCGATTCAGGTGGGAGTGTAGTATTTGGAGTAAGTAGTGCAAGGAAAATATGAGCAGGGTATTATGCAATATTACTGTGTAGCTATATAGTCTCACAGTCAGGACTAATTCACATACACGCTGTGCATAAATCACCTATGATTTCTCGGGTTTTCGCACCTTCTCACTCTTTCCCTCAAGTCATTCAAGATTTTTGTTGATAATCGTCCTTCTTAGAATCCTTTCTTGATTCAATTCGGACGAAAATTGCTACACTTGGTGTTGCTGCATAAAGTTGTTGTAATCGTCGTCAGAACAAGGCTCCAATGGTCTACTTTGTATGAAATTATGCTGTCAGGTATACAATAATTAGACGCAGTAGTAGTCAGACTCAGACAGGAGTTTTCACAAGTGAATCTGATAAATGTTTTCTACAACAGTTTTGAAATTCTACTTAAACTTTGCAAAACTAGAGTGAGATGAATCACCATCATTGTCGAATGGAGCCAGTATTCTTGGTTTGTGTGCACAAAGAAACCTTCCTTAATATTCCTTATACACAAATCCGTAGGAAATTATAAAGCTGCATAAAGCTCATGGTGGTCAGGGTCTGCCAAAATCATGCAACAACTCCACGTTACTTTTTCTGAAAAACAAACCGGCTTCTTATTATGAAAACCTGGCAGGAAGTGTCTAATCAGAAGTATGAAAAGTGGGATGTATCTTGCAGAATAATTTCACCAGTGCTTATTTAGGAATGGCGAACAAGATCAAACCATGAATGGAACAATCACACTCCTTGCCTTTTTGATTGTTATGCAATTTGATTTCATACCGCAGATGCGAGTCTCAACAGAATTTAGATAGATGACCGCTCAACCAAAAAATAGTTTGTAGAGAATCGAGTATCTAATTGAGCGTAGATATATGCATTTGAAATGCGAGTTAAAGAAAAGGGTCACTTGCAGTGTGAGGTCCTGTGGAATGAGCGTTTTCAAATCTTTAAGTTCATGCCGAAAAGTCGTTTCGGAAAGTTGCCGGAAGAGAGATTTGGTCACCTCCGACAATGATTATAGTGTGGAGAGACAGCAACGATCCTTCTCTTTGATTTTTGTTCCCATTTTCAGTAATTTGTGATTGAATTGCCGCAGCAGTTGTTTTATGCTTAAGATTTAAGTCTGTTGGTATTACATTTTCGTTACCTGTATCCCATTATTTCCATTCACCTTTCTTCTACTCCCTCATTTTGTCGTTACTAGCTCATTACAAAATCTATCAATCTTCCCATATACATCAACTCTGAACAAACCAAAACCCTATCACTTATGTTTGTGACTTTTCATAAAGAATTTTCAACCTTTTTGAATTGAAATTCGAAGGGTCACATTTCTTACCTGTTGCCTGCTCCTGCCCACAACTATACAATATATATAGTGTCCTAAACTGTACTAGCAATAACCTCATGCCTTTCTAGCACGTAGTTCCACATTTGCTCATTACAAGTGTTTCAAATAAATACTCCTGTTTATTTGGGGTCGAAAGTAATAATACCTTTTAATCTTTTAGTCAAAGAAGTCTTTGTTTAGTTCATTTCTACTTACATGTTAATTTTTTTGGGTAGTTTTCTTTCTGTCAGTACAAATAACCTAACCAGGCTGGTTAAATTATTAACTAAACACATAGTCAAAATTTAGTCTATTTTTCCCAAAATATCATTCGTCTCATTTTATCCTTTAACAACACTTGATATTCCATGAGAATGAGGCACAAAGCATGACAATTATTTCTTACAAGGCACGCAATATCAGTTTGTATCAGTTTAGTCATAATCTCAATATCGAATGCGACATGGTGTGTTTTATATTCTTCATTAGTAAAACACTTTCAATCGACGCAGGTTAGATTAATCAATTATCTGTCGTTGGAAGAACAGACTGCTCAGAGGCTGTGGTTAAAACATAATAAATTGCAGGACATGAAGTATTTTAGGTCGTGTAGTTGGTGAGGCAGAGGTTACAGAGTGAAACCGTTTCCGTAACAAATGAGGTTTTTTAATCATTCGATTTCGGCAGGAAAACATGCAAGGGAGATTGTGATATGAGTTAATTAGGTGGGAGGGTCCTCAAGGGTAAAATTGAGAGCCGCAAAAGGTCCACATTAAGAAGTCAGTATGAGGCAAGGAGTGGAATGGCACTACAAAAGATGAAATAATAGAAGAAAAGGAACCTTCACCAGCAGTAGACACTGTTTCACTACTTCTATTGCTATGAATAAATGGTCACCTGAAGAAGATTCTTAGCTTTTTCTTCAAAAGATTAACTCGGGTCATTTTTTGTGAAACAACTCCACTTCTCTCCGTTAAAATGAAAGAATACTTTGCTTACAAAATTATCCTCAAGGTTATGTATGGTTTTCTTTAAGAGTTGCACCGATGACACTTAGGGAAATCGGAGGTGGTATTTCTTCTAAGCTGGAGTTAAAACTTATCACCACAAAAAATAGAAATCAATAGGATTGGTATTCTTGTGAAATTCAATAATACAATGCCTTTGCTCATTATTACTATGCGATGACAGTCTCATATATTTATGGAATCTTTGAAAACTCCTAACAATTACTTTTGTTTTTGCCTTTTCTAGTATGAAGAAACTTTTGGAGAAGATCTTACGGTTCATGATAAATTCGCTGAAGTCCATTATGACTTCCTTAAAGAAATCAACGATTTAGTTCCAAAGGAATTAGGAGCAGAGTTGACTACAGAGCAGTTGAAAGAAATTCAGGTAAGCTCATTTTATTGTCTTAATTCAAATTTTTCATTGTCCTATTTTGTAAGCATGATTAATATTTCTAGGCCTAATTCAATGTATTCTGATTATATAGGTAGCAGAACTCTTGAGGAAAATGTATATGGGATTGCAAATGTTTGCCGTTGGTCTGGAGCAAGTGGTTCTTGATCAATCAGTCTATGGAGGAAGTTTTCACAAAGATTTTCAAGAAGCAGAATATGAGTTGAAATATGTAAGTCTACTTTTGTGCACGTACTTTACGTTTGTTAGGTGCTTTTTTACCTATACAGGCATTTATGAACTAAATTTCAAATCAGTCAAACGCACATTCAACGCATTGCGAATTGAAACAAGGCACACACACATACACATAGCCTATCATTATTTTCTTAGACGTTAAAGGTTTGGAAAGTTTAGAATGAGTTGGTATTCCCAATCAAGAATGTTGCTTGATAACGTGCAACTTTGTGAAAAGAGCACAGTTTCAATCTCTTAGCATTCAACAAAAGGTCCATGCCTGTAATTGAAGAGAAGAGGTGTAGTTGATGATGGATGAGACGAGAGAGAGAGGTAGAAAAGAAGGTGCTGCCTTGATCATCGTACGATCAGGAGACTTGAGGATGTTTCAGTTAGTTAATATGATAGTTTGTAATGTTTATCGTTGAATAGCTCATCATCACGCTATTTAATAGAATTGTACTACGATTCTTGGAAATCGAGTATATCATTAGAAATGCCTGGTCAATAGTCACACAGAACTGACAGATGCCTAAGACTACAGAGACAAAAAGCTCACTGCTGTAAATTCATTATAAATCCCTGTCGTCACAATCCTATTTTACTTTTGTTTCAGTTTCTTATAGTGGCTAAAATTCCACCGTTCATTGCTATATCGCCTTTTCTTATTGACAGTAAAACTTGTGTTCCTTGCCCGTAACTGAATAGGAGTTTGATCACAAATGCTTTTCGATGTACATGGGTGTCTGCGTATGTATCTGAGAGAGAGAGAGGTCTGTTCAAATCGAAATGACGGAAATCAGCCTGTCTTTAAAGACGATTTGTAGGCTAATTACACCAGAGAACAAAATTCTTCATCATGCACAGAAACTAATCAAGACTTGCTATACATATTCGTTTGATTGTTTAACATCCAATTCGTAAAATTGCATCGACGAGGCTTAGGTGTCTGAGCAGAAATTGTTTGAGCTTAAAAACGATCGTTGTACCACTATGCCCCATACAGTTAAATCCTTTACTTTCTCCATGTTTCAATCGCATTGTGTTACTTTCACTCCCAATTTCGGTCAAAATATTTTAGAAAAGCTCAATATCACAAGAAATACTTGTTAATGGGATGCTGATGATAACTTTTGTCTGCTTTTTCTCTCTACAGGTTCTTTGTGAGCTACAGATAGCTATGTTGGAGAAGAATATTCATCACAAAGATGTTACTCGTGAGATAATGAGTGGTGAATACAGGTACGCTTCTCATAAATATTTACAGTGCACTGAGCTTTCTTGATGAAGCATATTTGTATTTGAAAAACTAAATATATTTTTCAATGTTACAGGGACATTGATTGCGATACAATTCGGAACATCCGGGACTGGGTAATCTTCAGGGATTACGTGAATACGCTAGAGTATATGAAACAGGCTTTTGAGTACCTCATGGTCACCTCAAGCTAATGGGGATCTGATCTCATAATATGATGACAACAAAGTATATGTCTTATGGGAAACTTGTACATATAAAGTATAATCCCATCGCATATCGTCCAAAAAAACAATCACCTGTGAAAAAAAATAACATGAAGTCTACTGAATTCTACTGGGCGGAATTAGTCAGGTCTCTCTAGTATTCTCCAGTACATTGTACAAATGATCTGAAACGAATGAAAAGGGTCAGAGAAAGTATTTCAACTAAATTTTACCAGTAACTTTTATCAGCATGGTATGAGAAAAGTTTGCAAAATTCTGATTTTGTGCAAGCTGTATATATGTTGTATCCTTCATCTGTAACAATCTACAATATAGTATTTACGTCCATGTCTGATCCGAATGTCGATGTGTGGGTGCTCTTCTATTATTTATATTGACTGATTTCAATACAGGAAAACATGTTTAAAACCTGACAAAATGTAAATGTTACCAGATCTAGAGTTTCAAAAAAGGTGTTATTTATTTGACGAAATGATCCCTGAAATATTCTGCCGTTGAGGTATTATTATTTGATGTTCATTAAGTGATTAATAGCTGCTAGAGTTCGAATGTAGATGAAGTATTATATTTTATCGCTAATTTCAAAGGTTGTTTTCGTTGTCTCCCATTAGTCAACACTTGTTTCTAGTTGAGACAGTCAAACATGCCTTTTTACACAATTTACTTAGAAATGGCATGGCTGTCAATGTTCGTATACTGAAAGGAGCTAAGCAAATTTTGGTGTATATTAATTACAAATATATATATATTGAATGTATGTATGTAAAGAACTAGTTCTAGCTGTTGATTGATGTTATATAATAGGCAGAGATAGAGAAACGTTGTTGAGATTTGCAAAATGCATTTATTGTTAGGTGGCCAGATGATGAATCTTGTGGATTCCACCATGAGTTAATTTGTAATCATTATGACACTTGTATTTATTATTATTATTATTCAAGTAAGAACACCGTAGTGTTTTCATGACCATTTAATGCTGCTCGTGTTACTATTATCCTAATATAGTTTCTCACGTTTCGGTTCATCCAGCCATTCAGTATGATTATATTATTTATTTTATATATTTTATTGTTTAGAAGCTTTATTTTTTCATTTGTTGACTGTGATATATCTTTATTTGAATTTTAAGTCTCAACATTGAATGCTACACGAGCATAATATTACTATACGTTTTATTAGTACTTTATATTACTACTAAATAAATGTCGATCGTTATTTTGATCTAAACAAAGCTAATCAAGTTGAGTATGTTTTTCCACTTATAAATAAAGTATCACTTGTCGCAGATATTAAGTAGGCACAGATATGCGTAAGCTAGTGCCGGATGTTGACTGCAGGCTTCGTAAAAATCATTACCCGCACAGCCATTTAGTTACTGAAATGCATTCCTTTCAAGTCTTATTAGAACATTTCTTGAATTATGCAAAAAGAAGACACAAAACAATGGCTTCTTATTAGAACTATTGGTATTACATTTTTATTGTACCAAAATAATTTTGAAGGCGAACATGGTTGCATAATTCCAGTAACTCTCTTAATACCAATCGCCTTTAAGGCACAATGATTAAATTCTTAGCGTCTTCCGCGTTTCTTCTTTTTGTTGCCATCTTTTCTCCAAGCAGAAGTTGCTGGGCTTTCTTCCGGAGGAGCAGTATTTCCTCGCTGTCCCACTTTTCCAGACATATCACTGCAAGGAAAAATAATATGCTAAAAGCTTCTGTGCTTCACTCGCTGGTTACATTCAAAAAATACCAATTAACTTACTAAATGGCAGAGGCATTCGAATCAGCACCTTGAGTTCCTTTTCCAACATCGACTCTTCCTTTTCTAGTCTTTTTAGGGCGATATCCAGTTCTCTCAAATCGAGGTAACCACCTTTCTGGATCGGGAGTTCGGTTAGGATCATAATTTGCAGGAAGTTTTGCTTTCTTTTTCTTCTTCTTCTTCTCTTTATTTTCTTTAGGAGTCTTCGTTACTTCTGCGACCGCAACCTCTGTAGTACTTCGTGATGGAATGTTTATTACCGGAGAGCTAACTAATGATTCAGGTCTTCCTCCTTTCTTCAAAGTTTTCATGTTAGCCAACCAGTTAGGGGATTCCAACACGTCTACATCGATGTCTGAATCTTCAAATGCAGGCAATTTATGGGCTAATCCTTTCGCTTTCAATGTGTCGAACTAATGAATTAGTATACAATTGTTCATCTACGGGAATTCTTCCAATACAGTTCATGAGCAATCAAAATGTATGACTAAATTCATTACCTGAGAATAAGCTATAATAAGTTGCGCTAACGTTATTGCATCGTCTGGTTCATTCACTCGAAGTTCTTCAAGAGTTTGAGCTGCTTCTTTGTATTCTGCGTGCTCAATCATGAGACAGGCCATTTGTCGCCAAAGCATAGTGAGATTCTTATTATCTCTCTAAAATTATTCAATGTTAATATTCGATTCAAACGTTACAGAACTCAAATTTCATTACTTACTCCTGTCTTCCGGTAGTGGTCTACAGCTAACTTCATTGCTGTTGCAGCAGCATAAGTATTCTGTCGATGCTGACACATTGTAACGATAGCTCCAACAATTCCAGGATACACAAATGTCTTAGCCAATTCTTTCAGCAACGACAAGCAGAGCTCTTTATTTCCCTGTTCAAATAAAATTGAAGCATAAAATAAATTATCGCGCATCTTTAAAACGTAAACAATTCATTTATATATGAACTACCTCTTTCCAAACTTGCTGACATATTCCAAGTTTTAGAACCAAAGACTCATCTGAATCCACAGGAATCTCCGCGTCAATGAACTTCAAAGCCGGTCCAACCCCGCTGACTTTTGCAATATAAGACACTCTCAAAATAAAATGCTCGTCTTTGGCTTCTGGGAACAGTTTAACATATTCTGGCAATGTCTTCTCGCACCAATTGTGCTAAACAAACCAACATAAATCAGCTTTCATTGTTATAATGAAATATAAGTGAAAAATGACGTTTTCATACATTTTGTGAGTAAAAATTCAACATGTACTCATTGAACCACATGCTTCGTCGCTGAGAGCGGTTTAATTTACTCAGCACACCATCAGCAGACAAGTATCGAGCTCGCTTCTTTGAATCGAACAAGTTCTGGTCGCCGTTAAGACAAATCACATTATTTGACACAACTGCAATAAGTGAGGCATCAGTTGGTTTCCTCTTCATGACGTCCATGTACATATTCATTGCTTCCTTATCTCGATCTTGAATTTGAGCACAATATGCCTTCTGGGCTCTGGAGATTTCATAAATTTCGTCATAAGTCAAAGCAATTGCGATTTGCAACCTTTGGTTCAAGTTTCAACTTACGTTACAAGTCCAACTTCATCCGCGATATCTTCTTCAGTAGCTTCTTCTTCAATAAGCGCATCCATGGCCGACTTTTCCACTTTAGTAAGCAGCGCCTCAGCCTCATCCAATTTGCCCTCCCCAATCAAAGCAGTTGCATGGTTATATTCCATTTCATAAGTATTCCCTTTAATTTGAGGCACTGGTTTCTTCTGCAAATCATGACAAATGACACATAGGTTAGTTACCTTAAATCTATTCCAAAGAAGTACATTTTGAAGATAATAGACTATTGATTCTGAACTTACACTGCCAGACAACTTCAAAGAAGCCACGATAGCAGACAAATTAGCTTTTCGTTCAGCATCCATATCGTCATCAGAAACTTTGATTAAATCCCTCGTCAGATCAAAAGCTTCTTCATAATTATCAAGCCGATAGTGAATCTGCGCTAACAATTCCTTTTTCCTGAACGAATCCTCTTTCCAATTTTCCAAAAGCTCTTTTGCTTTCTCAATTTCCTGCATACGATACAGACAGTATGCCTTTTCATACTTCAACTGCCTGAAATTTAAAGAACACCTTATTATGTAACATGTCACCTTCAAAACCTAACTTACTTCTACACTAGTAATACATCAAATCGATTCCGCCTTACGTGCTCAACTTGTTATACTTTTTCATCTGCTCAAAAGCATCAGGAAAGTTTTCAACCAACATCATGCAACTGATCTTCGTTCGAAAGATTAATTCATCAGTTTGATACTGATGAAACACTGTAACAATAACAAACAATCAATTACTCACCTCATACCTCTAGTATCAGTTAAATTCGAAATAAAATTAAATAGAAATTCTGAACTTGTCAGACTTCTTACATCGAGAGCTGATTTTCAAGGCCTTTTCGTAATCCTTCTCCACGATACTTTTATACGCCTCCCCCAACATGTTCAGTCTCTCCGCCTGCTTCTTTTGCTCGCGTGCCGCCATTTCCGCCCCCGTCACGTCAATCCGTCAGCAAAAGACACAAAAAACAAACGGCTGACCTGTTATAGTAGTAACTGCCAATGTCAATTAAAGACACCTAATAAACTACCACCGCCCTTCCTTAATAATAATTCGTTGCAGAACCGTGAAAGTCTGCCGGAGGAGGAACGACGCAACAACGTCAACACCATACGATGACGATGATGAAAAGAGAATGTTTTTACGGGACAGTGTCTCTCGCAGATGTTCACCAGTGAGTGCAGTCAGTGCAGTGTGTACAAAGTAATAAACGTGGTCTGTGGTCCCGACTGCCCCATCGCCACGCCATCTGCTGCACCTGCAGAAGATGGAGCAAAAGCTTCAGGCTTAGTCAATGCAGATCGCGTCCATGGATCATCTCTCGCTTTCCCCAGGCGCTACCTCGGTACCCCAACTTTCTCCACGAGAGAAAGCACCAACGATTCTACATTCTATGCTACACGACTTGTGGTATGAATTAAAAAATTAGTTTAGACCACCAAGTGGGCGTTTATTGGGTAGTAATTGGAGTCACTGTTGGAGTTGCAGAGATGGGGAGTATAAAAATGTGATTGTTGTGTATAGAAGAGACAGACAAATATGACTATGCGAAGAAATAGATGACAATGGTGTGGGTTTTGCATGTATTATTGTAGATTTCGAGGGGGACATGAGAATGTTAAAGTTGAAAGAGACAGAGGTTATTCTGTAGTTATTTTTCTATTCTTAAGTTTTATATAGGGAAAAAGGGTAATCCGCCAGAGAGTTAATCACTATCACTGCCAGGAAAGAAGGTCGCTGGTTGTTGTGCCTTTGGAGAAGTGATGGAAAATGAAGTCATAAAAAGATCTTTATTATGAGTGGGCAAGTATGTGGAGGAACCTTATGAAAGAGGAGGTCATAATATAGAAAAATAGAGATGAGCAGATTACTTTGTACTTTCTCTCACTCGGGATATGAGTTATAATAATCAAGTTTTGCATGCGAAATAAGGAAGAATGAATACGACGAGTGCGTTGTGCTTTCTCTTACTTGTGAGGTTCTTCTTTTACATAAAGACCATTAGAACTGTCTGGGATGCTCATTAAAATTTAAACTCATTGTTGTACTCTTCTTGTTTCACGCTCATTTGGACATATTTTTATTTTTATATAGTGTTTGAAGAATGGTGGAGTCTATGTATATATGCACACCATAATCTCTTTTAGTCAAACTTTGTTTGTCGAGATAATGTTGATAGAGTGAGTCCAAATTTAAATTTAGGTCTGAAAGAAGAGTCTCTGCCTTTGCTGTTGGTCTCCTTATATGTGTATATATTTTCGTACGACTATATTTTCAAGGGTTTTGCGATGGGGAAGGATATATAGAGTAATACTATTATGTAGTTAGTGCGAGTGTCATCAGCGTAATCGAAAATGAGATGTGTGGTTGGAAAGCTTATGATGAAGCCCGAGTTCAACTGGAACCTGCGGAGTATCCTAATTCGGTGAATCCATTAGAAAGAAAAGCAATAGTAAAAGTGTGCACAGTGTGTATAGTTTGGTCCGAGCGAGTTTTCCGTGCAATTTCAAGCATGATTCTGACTTTTCTCTGCCTGAACTCATCAAGTTGATGAATAAGTGAGAAACGAGCTTTTGACTGTCTCACTCAAAGATCAGTCGGTGTGGACCAAGTTTTTTTGCAGAATTGCGCAAGCAAAGTAGCCAAACTTTAGAGAGGGAGGAAGTTAGAAAATCTACCTTTAATTTTCTCTCCTAGTAGTAGAATTGAGTAGATGCGCCGAGATGAAAGAAATTTCTCCTTTTACTTGCTTATATTCCTCACACTAACTTCCAACTTGAGAACTCTGCAACGGAGAACTAATTTTTATTCTACTGAACTAGTGAAAGTCGATTTCGAGAGCGCATTTGACATTTAAATTATTTACTCCTGTATAATTGATGGAAAACGTGGAAAGAAGGAACTCATTTTCTCTTTTTGACAATGGGTGCCATATGTCTTTGAAGATCAACTTTCCTAGCTGACTTCATCATCATCATCACGAACTTTATGCTCCGAGGCAGGAGACTCACTTTCTTCTGTCTAAGAATATTGAAAATAGTACGTACAACTTATTCCCATCGCAGTGTGTATTATCATGGAGCTCTTATATGCAGTCTTTCATGATAATGTCATCTTATGGTTTCTGAATTTTTAATTCGAATACAAATAGTTGCTTCGCTCCCCAGAATCCAATTTACAATTAGTTATTATTAATCTACTGCTCGTGCTACTTTATACTACAGGCTTTAATGTAAAAGCTTTTATTTTAATCAAGCTAGAACCTTTGATTAACTGAGCGCACATAGTGGATTAGTTGGAAAGTTCAAGTAATGTAAGGCTTCCATTAAAACTTGTTTTGAACCTAAGAGGTCTTTTAAACTTCAAAGCATATTGCTTTTTATCTAATTCGCAGTTCCATTAATTCGAATACTAAAACCGATCCGTAATAACTTACAAGTAGAGATTAAGTGAATGAACCTTATAGAAACTTTCAGAGTAAGTGAGAGTATAACTATGTCATACGCTTGATTAATTGGGGTCTCTTCACGATATGTGTGAAAGACACAAGCTGTTCCCTTCCTTCAGAACTCTCACAATCGTTCATGGATTTATTAAACAAGCAAATGCGCTTATGGGCACCGAAATTGATTTGTTTGTCAGTCAAGCACGTTGACGTAATTGAATTCTCTTCTCAATGATATGTCTGCTTGAGTGCACATACCTTGTATATGAGTACAACACAGAAATTGCAGAAACAAATGAATTTCTCTTTAGAAGGACGGGAAACAAATGAATTTAATTAGACAACTTCTCTCGTATACTTCTATCGCTCATTCCAGTTAAGTGCTTTGGTGTGTCTGATGACTAAAATCATAATGAGTGAGGAAGTTTAACTCTCTTTTGGTTGGCCCTCCATCAAACCAGTTTGAATTTAGTTTTGTCTGGGCGGATGGAAAATGTTAGTGTGCAATTACTGTTTTATTTTGCCAACTTAAGATGCTTACTTATAATTAGTAATTAGTATTACAGAGATACTAATTCGAATTATCGTACATGGGAAAGGTTCATTATGCATTGAAAATGCAGACTAGAGTAATTAACTTTGTGGGGTATTAAATGAGATAATAATGCTGTAGAGTTTTTAACATAGTTACTGCATGGGTATTAAGAATTAAGTATAAGAAGGAGGATAAGTATTGTAAACACTACTGTTAGGATAGAAATAACGGATGTCCTGAGAAATCGTCAAATCTGAAAGTAGAAAGATGATCCTCTCTAGAAAGTGTAGAGAGTTTAAGTTCAAAGGAAGTTTGGGGTGCTTAAAAGTCTCTGTGTAGGTCATAGGCTATATATGCCACTTAGAGTATCAAGCTTCTTGAGAGTTGGGGAAAGATGCCTTGAGTTGAATTGGCTTATGAGAGGAGAAAGCAGTGGGAAGGGAGTGAAAGCGCAAGTTGTGTAATAAGCAATAGAACTTTGCATGGAGCTGCTGTTTACATCACTCTTATTGTAATATTGGAGTGTATGTACATAGATCGAATCGTATAGTTGCTCCAAGTTGCCAGTCTTAGCAGAATTCATTTTCACATGACGGGTAGTAATACGAACTTACGAACCTATGCACAATTGTTTAATCTCTAGATGAAATCATTGGAAATCACAGTGAGGAGTCTTTGTCAGGAATATTGGAGCCAAATAAAAGGCAGTTGTACATTTGTAGTGTAATA
>Ga0194135_10000981_pt1 | contig 16639 bp, 11 predicted proteins | sample LitLau_LLRF_2013_FD_134024 | JGI IMG/M metagenome (GOLD analysis project Ga0194135, IMG submission 134024) | Freshwater sediment microbial communities in response to fracking from North America - Little Laurel Run_MetaG_LLRF_2013 (version 2) | ecosystem: Environmental > Aquatic > Freshwater >...
CACATTTCTATTTCTAACCCACACGGAATGTCAGAAAATACTCTACTTTTCTCTCAAGGAAGCGCATAATACACTTTATCACTAAGCATTTAAGTTTAACACAACAAGAAATATAAAAGTACACGTGTAAGTTAACAGAACAGAAGTTAATATACAAATGTCTCAAAAATGAAGCAAACCACCATAATATATTATAACCTTTCAGCAACAAAGAATGGAGAACTGTCACAGTTAATTACCCTTCGTGTGAGAATGTCAAACCTAGTAAGTTAACGTACATTGTATGCAACTTTGAGTTCCCTTACTACAATCAGAGCAATTTGTTAATAGTTTGAAGCGTAAGATAGAAGCATGGTTGTGATCATACAACGACATACAGTAGTGTTACAGATTTTATTGAGGATGATGCCCATAAGAGGTGCTTGCTTATAACATGACGAGAGTGATACTGAACTTAATTGAAGTGCATTATACTTACTAGTATATATACAGAAGAGTGAGACCTGAAGCTAACTCAACATTTGAACTTCCTTTTTAATACAAACATAATCTCGTTGTGACTCCACACCAACACAATTCGTTGGCACACTCAGCCTATGCAATATGGGCTTCATTGTACAAGCTCCATTAGACTTCAATAAAATTGTTAGCACATGCCTCGAAGAGTGAGCTCAAATCGCATGATTACTGCTAGAATCGACAATAACCTAGAAAATTTCACTTTAACTCATTTCCTCTCCTGTTCTGTAGGCTTTCTAAACGACCTTCGATAAAGTAAGATATTATAACGAAGGAGATAGAGAGACATTTTGCATTTGCCTTAATATCATTTTCACAAAATTGCCAGTTCATCTTGGTAGGCAGCTTTTCGCAAGACTGCATAATACAAGACAGTATCATTTTTGTGACTTGTCTGATAAAACTGCTTGCTGTTCTTGCGTTGCAACAGTAGTCGCAGTGATTCTATACACACTCTGTCAGTAATCACAGGAAGTGGTAGATTGTGGGCATCATCACATTATTATACTACTCAGTCAGTCTTCTCTATTTCATATAATGTGACCACATCTTATTCCTACTTGCTCATGCTTTAACCTCAATTAGCTGTGCGTTCTGTGGCTTTTCTTTTTGACACACCAATCTTTTGTAGTTACGCCGATTTCCAAGAACACACTGTAATGCAGCCACCACCAGAGATTTCGGACACGATCTTGGAAGCTGGCATTGCTTCCCGACGCAAGAAACAATGAGGATCAGGTGGTGCGATGAAATTGACCTGCCACTTATCTCGTTAGAGTAATCTTAAGCATCTTAATTGTACTGTTCCCATCCGTCGAACGACGTTAATGACGTTATTATACACAAAGCTCGTGACCACAAAACTTGCCAATTTTTTGAAGGTGGAAATGGGAGTGTGGCATCTTAGGGACGTACGTGCCGTACCGCAAAGCCTGCATAAGGCCAGAAGACGATTCTGTAGCAGTTCCGAAAAAGATTTTATATTATTAACAATGCTTGCCTGACAATTAAGTTGGGCTAGGACTGTGATAGCTAACAATAAGTTGTTGGTCTCTTGGAGAGTAGGCAGATTTGATATTGCAGAAGGTGTTGGGAAAAGTGACCCCAACGAGTCATGGAATGAGGAAGCAGTGAATAGAACCACATGATAGCAGACTAGAAGAAGAGACCCATACAGTAAGGTACCAGACGCTCGTGGAAAGAAGACACACGGCTCAAATTCAGAAAGTCAACAGAAGAATGACTACCCCACAGAATCGAAGTCTTTCGAATCATGTAAAGTCTGTAGAAAACCTCTAGTTTTGTAGCAAGGGAGGTTGCCCAGCTTGGGGAAAAGAATGTACAAAGTCAAAAAAAGTGCAAGGAAAATATAATTGTATATATATTTAGCTCAGTGTTGCAGAGAGAAGGAAACATTCAATCAACATTGGAACCATTGGAAGTGAAGAAGCAAACAAGCATTCCTTTGGGGCAGAGTGTTCTATAAGAAGACCAAGACAATTGACAGTTGGTGTCTGAGAGATGACTTTCAGGTCGATACAGGTGCCTCATCTAATGTGATCTAACTTCAAGGAGGACAAGAGAGCAGGGAAGTGGTAAGCAAATTATTTGAGATAAGGTAATTTGAAAATGTACGGTGATTGAACATAGGGTTTTGATGATATTTTCAAGCAAGCAAGTGCACCGATGCTTCTTTGCTGTGCCTGGAGACTCAGAAGAACCAGGAAAAGTGAAAGTCATGGATCGTGGCCAAAAGTCGGAGCATTAGAAACCTACTAGAGACCTAGGACCTACTAGGACCTACTAGAGAGATTAGCGTATCAAAGCTAATATCATATATAATTAGAGAATCGACTGCATAGATATAACCGCTAAACGGACAGTTTGCACGAAGTCCAACATTAGTTTCCTGAACTGAAGTCGTCTGAGTCTGCATGTATAATACAGGTCACATAAATACTCAGTGAAGATCTATGAGTAGCCACCAATTAGAATAATAGAAAGGAAATATTTTGGCTGGGAAATCTTCAGCGAGCTCAGCTTAGAAAAGTCGACGGAGAGAGGAAAAATTTCAAATGTGAACCTTTCGTAATACATTCCCAACTGGATGCAAATTGCCTGGAACACACTACTAATAGACATCCGTCAACAGATGTAGAAGACATGGACTCATCTTCACACCAAGAAACTACCCAAGAAGTCCTTTCGTCCACTGTCACATATGAAAAATTCTGCTTGTATTTCCACACTGAAATTAAAAGCTGCTCTATAGATTTCAACGTAAGCATCAAGCTTAATGTTGAGAAATTAAGGCTAACATTATTTGTTTCTAGTCGTAGCACATGGAAGCCCAGGCTTCAATTGCATGGGACAATGTTTTCGACTGCGTCAAAGATCCAACGAATCCTCTCGTCGACCGAATTCCATTCACAGTTCCCATAAAAGTCTCTTGGGAGTCTTTGGCAGAGATGCTAAGTGTAAAATTCGAACAAGCTACAGAAAAAGGACTGGAACCATTTCAGCTTGAAGCTTTGAAGTACAAGTTGCTTCCAGAGGTGCAGTACCACTCAGCGACCGCTGCCCTTGATGCTACTGCATTTCTTGAAGTCACTTTCAATCAATTCAGTAAATATGCAGTGCCTTCCCTTTTTCCTATTAAAAGATTCTGCGTATCATTATATAATGTACAAAACCGATTGTTTTCATGGCGTGAAACATGCGTGCAATATAAAATGGATAAGTTCACAGAATTACACCTTTGACGAGGCGACGAGCTTTAGAAGTTTTTAAGAATCCATTTGTGATTTGAATACATTAAATCATGTTAACCTTATTACCTTATGCATTCCCAAATCATAAGCGAAGATCTCTCACCCAAGTAGATCTTGCTTTCGTAAATACAATTTATTTTTACATTTTCCAGTTTTTTATAACACTTGATTCTATTTTTGATAGTTAAACTTTCTTAATTCTAGCTCGGCCCAATATTACTAACTGACAATTCATCCGAATAAAATAGGACACACAAATTTTACGTGCCTAATTACTCAAGATTACTTCACCACCTGAATATATTCAGAGAAGATTAAAGCTTGTTTCGTTCATAAACTTTTGTTATCTTGATCAGAAGTTGTTTTTATAAAATCATCGAGCACATAAGTCATTGCTCTAAATGCCTCGTTAGAAATATTGAATACAAAATCAAAAGATGAATCTGTGATAGTTATAATTAGTATACTGCGGAGGCTTATAAGATCATAATGAAAGATTGATCAAATATCAATATGGGATCAGGATGAAAATAATTTTTTTATATTGATAAACAGAGTGAGACGGCCGAGCTCTTTATTCTCTCTCAAGTGGATTCTTTTAACACTTTACTTAACAGTACATTAAATTGCAATTACTTAAGTAAGCTTTTAGCTGTGAATTTTTGACGAGACAATGAAAGGTACAACTGTCAAAAACCCTTAAACAAAGCATAATTCAGAAGTACAAGTAATCTTACAAACACTTTTGTGTTTATAATGGATACAGAACTGCTAACAATTAAGACTATATTGTGCAAACATAACAAAGTATAAACATATTCAACAAGCTTAGCTGTAGCAAACAATAATAATCTTCAATAAAAATACAAAATATATAATAAAAGTTAAAGCTCACAAACCGAAGTCCTAGCGTTTATGCATATCAGTAATAAAATAAGATTAAATAATATCAATATCCATCTTCTCGTATGAAATGCGTACTTTCGTATTCTTTGGTAGAGATCAGTCCTATACGATGAAATAATGTCGATGTGTGGGAAGCATTCACGAATTCCACTTGTAGTTAATTACACGTACACTTGTAGGTAAAATGTTATGGCGAACAATGAGCATTATAATATTGGACACTAAATAATGACTTGTCAACTGCAGGCTTCCTTTAATGGCCCTGATGATGAATTGTTACCTGTTTAGTTTACATCATTTAAATCTCAGTTACCTTTGTACGACATACGTCAAATAAATCAAGCGGCATAAATCTCATATTAATTAAATACCTTAGTGAATCCCATGTTAGATATTCCATCTACGTAGTTTTCCAAGAAAAGTGGGGGCCTCCAATCCAGGGTGAACCAAGAGCAGAACTTCTCCATGAGTGGATGACCTCCTTTCCACCCCTCACAACCATGTGGGACTTTGTACAAAGGTCTGTCGAATGGATAACCTATGAAAATACAAAGGAATTTAAAAAATTGTCCTCGCTTAAATAAAACAGACATAGCCAGGCATAGAATCCATCACTGAGAAGCGACTAACCCATCGGTCTAGCGTCAGGATACTTCCTGTTCCAAATTCCACAATAGATTGGAGATGGTCGACATTGAGATTCGAATGGGTTGTGCTCTTTTTCAAAGACAGCGTCTTCATCTCCATTTGTAACCATTACGAAAATATCAAAATCCATTCCATCGGGTGTTCCTCTGGGCAGAAGCAAATGGTGCGGCCAACCACACCCACAATTGGGTGCTTCTGGGCTATTTCCCAATTCTCTTCGCAAAGTAGCAAGATTTTTTGCCCAAGAATTAGTCAGCGCTGAGTCTGTTGAGTGCCGAGTGAGGATTGTTTTTCCAACTTTCACTTTATCACAAAAAGTAACAGTGATTATTATTAAGTTTCCCATTATGTAAAAACTTGATTGCTTCCTTACATTGTGTTTTAAACATATCTAAGTGAACAAAGAGCTTTCGTTGTTCTAGCATCGTGAATCTCTTTCCATGTAAATTGTAACGTGGAGCAATAAATATTCTGACTGTTGCAGATTCGCTGTGACTTTTTGCACATGGTAATCGCTCCTGCAAGATTTAAAGCCATTTGTATTAACTGATTACACATTTCACAGAGGTTAAGAGAATAAATCGGTGCGGTATAAAAATTACCAAATGAATTTCATATGAAAACTCTTCATGGTCCATGTGAGTGGCACACACTGGGACATAATCTGGAAGATCGTCTTGTGTGTCGTTCAACTTGAAAGCCAAGCCCAAAGGAAGGTCGAACTTCCTCTTGGAGAAAAATGTACGAAGTTTATGGTGCTCTCCATGATCTGGAATAACTCTTATGTCTGTAACTGAAACACCTTCCCAGTGTAAGGGCCATTCTCCCTGAAGAAATTCACGAATCATTAATTGCAAATTAACAAGGTTATTGGGCCATAGGCTATGCAGTTAGCAAATCTCAAGTTACCCCAGATGGTTGGTAAGGCTTCAAGGTGTGCTTGTAGCTGTCGAAGATCTGATTAATTTTTGTATGCCAACGATAGAAGACTGGAAGCAAATATTTTGATAGTATTAAATAGCTTTGTATGTTAAATCATGTATTCATTGAAAATTCTGAAGTACCTGGATCACGCATGGCTGTAGCAGCGTCGGCCATAACTCCAGGAGGTAACTGAGAATATTAAAGCTTAAATTAACACGGTTTCATAGCTTCTTGCCATAAATCTTCATGAGGTTATTAGAATTAATACATACCATTAGTTCGAAGTTAGGATCAACGGAGTATCCGATGATTCGATGTCCTGAATTGTGATACCCTGTCTCATCGTAGTAATCGGGATTTATAGAGTAGTCGGTGGCCTCCAGAGTATTTCCGAACATATCGATCCCAGTAGGATCGTGTGGTATCCTCATCTTTCCTTTCCGCTAAGCACGATTATTATAGTAATTTAATGAGTTATTGGCATGAAATGAACATCGAAAGTGAAATGCTTGCAAGAGAACTGAGTCAATGAAAAATTATATAAGATCCTCAAACTTACAGTCACAAAATAGCCAGTATGAATAGCTTGCCGAAGTCTTTTCTCTGCTTCTAACACTCGATCAAAGATAATCACTTCTCTGGTGGCCGGATCATTTTCATGTCTCACATCCTACAAACAAGAAAGGGCACATGATCAATTATTATCCTATAGCAGCCCAAGTAGTTGTGATAAGCAAAGTAATAATTCAGCTTACGGATAGCATTGTACCAGGAGGTCTGTCAGTCCAACTTCGTCCACTGTTGATGTCATTTAAATGAGTGTTGTACCCTTCAGGAACAACTGCTCCTTCATAAAAGTCAATGGGAGTTGAAGTTGGCAGTCCATGACTCAAAAGATCCATGTTGAATCTGCAATCAGCATTTTGTGTTAAAATAACTCGATAGACATTTAGACATTGGGGAAATGCTATTTCAATCATTATGCGTCCACAAACTTGAAGTAAACAGTTTTTACCTGGCAATCATGCTGTAGTGCATAAAGTAAAACAGTTCACCTCTCCTGTCTCTCAAGATAGATTTACTGTTCACCAAAGGAAACGACATGTGCCAATACCTGTAATGAAAATGAAAATGGCATTAACTACCTGACATTTTCCCATTACGACGTGCTCTTCTGTGGAGATCTTTAACATTTGACCATTTTCCATCTAATTGTCAAGATCACAAAACCAGTTAGCATTAATTCAAATTACATCTATGGCATTCAAAAACTAGTTTAATATTTTTAAAGAAACTTTTGTTTGCTCCACAGACGTGTGAAATGCGGACATTACGTGCCTCGAAAGCAAGCTTTCGTGCTAGCAAGTACGTTTCTTCGTAATTCTTTATGTATGTCCTGGCAAACCGTAAAAGTACATGCTAATTTGTGGAGTAAGTTAATAATATTCTTGTCTATCTTTCATCAATATTATCTTCACATATATCTCCTCTTTTAACTAGAAGTTAATTAAACTTACCAGTGGTGAGCATTGACCATCAAATCTTCTCGAAAATACCACATAATGTTATTAGGCCCATTGTCCCTGCCGACTTTGCCATCGACTTTAACGCATTTCTGCAAATTAGAAAAACTAATAAATAAAAAAGTTAACATGCCTTGGCTTGAGGTTTATTGAAATTTGCTTTCAAAAATCAATTTAAATTCGAAAACTAAACATAAAAGCCGCACGGCTATCCACCAAAAGCCTCACAAACTTACTCCTTTGCCTTTCTTTCCTTTTTTGCCAGATCTCCCAAGACTTGTAAGCGATCGAAAGCCTCTGTCCCAAGATTCTCCTGGGATGAAAGTATCAGGCATTGCATCCAATGGTCCAGGCATAAGCATTCCTGACATATCTTCCCGTTCGAAGTGCATCTTCATCATTGCTTCGTACCAAACTTTGGGGTGAATATGACTGCTTTTCCTCAAAGCTTTAGCCATATCCATTACATCTTTCGGTCCTGCTTGACCTGTTTCAGCGAAGAGAGTCTTATTAATACTAATTGGCCTAATAAAATGCACTCAAAATACACATCTTCTTAATGAACTCTCACGCATTAAGATTTCTTTGGTCATCTCAACAGCCATCATGTGATTCGGATTGAGTCCATAAAAGAAAGCGTCTTTTCCACACATTTGTGAAATTTTCGATAAATCAGGGATCTCCCCAGAATCTTCGTCAGACGAGTCTTGTTCATAAGAAGTGAACATGTCATACATTTCCTCTTGAAGCGAAAGCTCTCCATCTGTTTATTTGCACAATACAGAAAGTTAAATTATAACAGCCATCATACAGTTTCACGGCAATTTTCCCATGTCTAATTCATGTCATTTGCTCTTGAACTTGAGAGCAAACAAAAAGAAAAACGAGCGAAATGCACATCCGCTTACGTTGTAGGTGCAAATCTTGAAGTATGAGGGAAGAACAATAAAAATTAACAATGCAATTAGACAGAGCCAACTTACAAGCATCAAAGTGGACTGGCTCCGGCCTCACTCTTAAATGCGTTATGGGAAACTCATGAGGCGGTGGACCTTCACAACTTCTGCAATAAAGAGCAATTCATTATTTTATGTACTAATTACTCAACTATCACTTCTTCAGACTTAACGAATGGCAAGCACCACAAATGTAACAATTTAAATGCAACAGGGTTTAAGACATAAGCAAAGCATATTATAACAGTCTACATTTATTCCTAAGATAATGGCACATAATAAAAGAAGAATTTCTAATGCTCTAGAGGTGAATCAGACGTTGTTAGTAGCGTGAGATTTTTATCTCACTCGTCTTCTAATTAAAATCTCTTTTGCACTATCTCCACATTCTCCGATGCTGTCAGTTAGCTGTCTGTCAGTATTAATCGCGTAATGCTTTGCCGAAAGTTGGAAAGCTAAGTAGTGTGTACAGCGTTTTATTGTTACTTTATGTATGCATGAGGATTAAAACTAAAATAACTTACTTGGCAGTAAATCCGCCTGAAGAAACTAGAACAACGATGAATCTGTTCATGAGATTAAACAAAAACAATACAAAACATATTATATGAGTTAATTGTTCGAATAGAACACATTATTACAGTATAGACGAGTTACATTATTACACAGCAACTGGGTCTATTATTATTATCTTTTACATCATTCACAGAATGAATGCTTCTATAATTTGGAAGTTATAGAACTTTTGAACTTACATGTACCACAACGCGACAAGAAAAATCGTTACTTTTCGTTCGCTCAGCTCCACATCCAATTCATGGGCATCGATATCGACGTCTTTCGGATATTTCCCGTAGCCTTGATAGTAATTGTACAGACCTGAAGAATGTGTCTCTTCGTAATGACCTGCTGCTGAGCCTTCGGACTGAGAATCAAGATATTCTTTGTACACTTGAGTCTCTGCAGCTTGAGATGTTCCATTAGGATATAAGTCGTTCAGAGTCGAGTCATAAGAGAATTTTGTGTCCTGCTCATTATTTGGATAGTAATAAGTTCCATAAGACTCTTCGGCTGTTGCAGGGATGCCGTATCGATGATTTAAGTTCGAACTCGAGCTATTGGGATTTGATAAGTCTGACTCAGGAGGGTAATAATATGATTCATATTGAGCTCCTTCGGGTTGACTCTGTTGTTGAACTATATTGGTCTTATACGAATGATGGCCAGGAGCCCCGTGGACATTCACGTTGTTAGATTTAGATTGGGTGTTAGCTATTTCATCGGCTGATCGGTAATAATTATTCTGTTGGGGTAGAGAATGGACAGCTTCTGGGTATTGGTATAGGTTTGCCTTGTAATTATCTTTGATATACGAACTGGTATTTACGGGAGTTTGCAGTAACTCTTGAGGTAGCGTGTGAAAAGCCTGTCTTACTGCTCGATTAAAGTTATCTGTTTGGCTTCGTGACACTGAATGTGATGATGAAGGCTTCCTGTACACTGGGGACGATGAAGCTCGCTTATTCTCGTGTTTGTTTCTGTACGAGTAAGAACTGGAATACGCACAATTTTCTGGATTCTTGCATGGTGAATTATTTCCCGAATTATCAGGCGAAATCCCTCCTGCATTCACACACTTGATTAATAATAAAACTAGAAAATAAATTGACACTAAAACTGAAGCATGTCTCACTACCGATGAACGTCTTCCTAACATTTTCGTATTCATTTTGAAAACTTCGTTTTCACACGAAATTCAATTGTACTAGAGTACACTTTTGATGTTTTTTAGATGACCAATATTTCAAAAACACTATCCACCGCAGCACACAATTTAGAATTTCACTTTCAACCTTGACTTCATGACTGTGTCAGTAGTTCGCTCGTCAAATACCAATGCATTAGTTATTAAGTGTCTCGTGTGTTAACGCTCTGAGAGTACGTTGTGAGTTGTAACAGAAAAGACGTGTTATTCCACAAAAAACCAAAATGCAACTGAAAGATTCACTTTTCAGCACTTGAACTGTATACGATGTTTCCTGAGTAGTCTAGCTATCTCTTTCTATGAATATGGAATTACTTTGAGTTACACTCATTTTGCTTGCAGAGCAAATAAATTCGTAAACCAGCGAGGGTTGGACAATATGAAAAATAATAATTTATCGGCTAGTTAAGAGATTACAAAGTGATCTTGATTTCAAGAATCCCAAGCGAGACAATGAATGATACTGGTCGATTGTGTGAAAACGAATAAGGGAATCGCGAAATGCTTCACAGCAAGTCGAAAGTGGATGTTGAACAGTGTCTACGTGAGAATCATACTTGCAGTGCAGCTTACCTGAAGGCATTGGCTGTCGAACGACACCGTGGCGTGTAGTGGTGCTCTTGTGTTATTAACATGCGTCCGAGGTTGAGGGGTACATAGAGACGTACACGTAGGTACCTTTAGTTTGAATGCATAGTACATACATGTGGGATGAAACTTGATTCAATTAAGTTGGTAAGTCGGCCGGGCAGCTAAAAAAATGAGGAGCAAACAAGATTTATGGGCAAAGCATTTTGAAGAAAGGCTACACCAAACCAATGAGTAATTATTGTTTCTTCGAATATGAAATTTTCATACGTTACAAGTTACTGTGCAGTAGTACGCACCACAGCAGGCAAGGTTGAGTCAACATTCTCGAAGAAATCCCTCATTGAGAGATGATTTTTTAAGTCCTCAAGTCCTGATTCATTTTTAATGAGAAGGAAAGTAAGTTGAATGTTAAATCTTCTGACAAATTGTATGGTTTCCTGCAATCTACCGTAATAATCTATTCTGCTATTTTGAGCAGAGATCATGTTGCACTTCCATTTTTGTGAATTTATGTGATGCATCGTGTAAAATGAGTACAAGTAATTTCACAGATGAGTATAAATTGCACCCAAAATCCGGTTTAATTATACTTTTGTAATGTACTCACAATTTAGGTTTGGTTGCAATTTTGTAAATGATGGCAATCTTTAAACCGTTCAAACAAGCTAAAAATCACTTGGAGCTATTGGATATATATCTTTGTTTTAGGATTAAATGAGGTGTTTATCTCGTACCAATAGGGTGACTATCCCCCTACTTAATTTGTAATTTGACAGGACACATTAACTGCTCGCAGATATTATAAACATATCATTATTGTAACTTCCGTTACAGTATAAAAGACCTGCTCGCTTTCAAGTTTGAAATTTACGCTATTAAACTTTTAAATTGCCATAATGTAACAACTCATCCTCAAGCAAGAAGAAGATTTGAGATATGCACTTGCATTTGCAGACAAAATTACAGCCCAATTTTTGACTTTTTGATCTTCATAAACATTGCCATTTATTATTTACCTTCAAACAAACAGCAATGAGGTTTTCCTTTTCTTCTTCACCAATGTTTCTCATTTACAAGTGACATTTAAATGTAATCCACTTAAAATTAAAATCTCGTGTTTCAAAAGTATACGTGCACATCGAAGCCCAGAGAGTAATTATTATCCTTTTAATTTCATTGTTTACTCTGCTCGGGGCCTTGCTTAAAAGTCTTTTAGTGTCGTCCTTTTCATCGTTTTGATACAATTAACTTCTGTAATTTCATCTTCTAAGGGCGATTTGGTGGGATAAAAATGAGAATGCACGTTTGGGACTATGCAAAGAATGAACTATATGTTTGACAGGTTATTCGACCACAGCTAGACAAGAAATTAAATGGATGTTGAATATGTTAATGCGTTAGATTTAATTTGAATGTATATCCTGTTGCTTTCTGCGAGATATTCATTCATTTTCAAATCTCGTCTAAAATCCAATGTCTACTACCTGAGACAATTAAGTTGTATGCTATTTCACGTGATGTGCAAAGATGACAGTGCTCAAGTTGACTCGACTTTGTGTACTAAGTATGCGCTCCTTATTAATCATAGTAATCACCTGTCGAGAACCACCGATGTACAACAATTTGACACGTACTCTAGTACTCTTGGAGTAATTATAACCCATGCTGCCCCACAATCTATCGAGTCTATGCAATTGGAAAATATTCTTCTACTTTTTTGACATAATTGAGCACAGAACGTCTCAGCTAGCATAGATGCTTGCATGATAGAGTCTGAATTCATGAATTCAAATGATTTACATTCAGACATTGTTTTGATCTGACTGGTTTTTCATTAAGATTATTAGAAGGGAATATAAGGAGTGGTTAGATTTTGATTCTTGGGATGACATTGCTTGGATAAATATGCTGTTACGCTAGATTTGGTATTAAGATTTTTAGCTGCACTGAGTAAAGTACAGGCAAGCTTTAAAATTCAGGTAATTATATTACAGCAAGCACGTAATGATGACAATGAGACACTCTGCAGAATGCCTGAGTCTCAAACGACGACGGATTGAGTCTCATTTCTAAGTCACTTCACCTAAAACCAAGCCTGAACCTAAATGCTCATTATTGGAATTGGAAACCCTAGCAAATCTAATCGAATCGTGACTAGTTCTGGTCACACGATGCTAAATAGTATGCGAATTTGGATAGAACCGTCTTAGTCGGCTGCCAGTATAAAAAGCAGTTTGTCTTATCGTGCGGCAAAACGAAGTTTTTGCCAAACTTGAATTTGTATAAATACGGTGATCCCACAAAAGCTCACATTTCATTGATTAAATCTTTTTATTTATTAAATATTGAAAAACAAATCATACTGCTCTGTGGCCCGTGTATTTTTATTATTTTGATTATATCTTTCTTTCCTTATCATCTTAGATGAGTTATGATAACACTCATCTTCATCAGATAATGGTGAGTCATCAGTGAGGAAATAACCACGAAACCATTTTTAAAAAAAGCTCTTGTGCTTTCTTTCCTTTTTCAGACACACATCTGACACAGATTTGTTCATTCAGATATTAAATCCCAAAATGTGTGGTTTTGGTTCATATAATTTAATCAAGGAATCCACATTTATCACCTCAATTGTTGTGTGAGAAGAATTTTTATGCTTTAAAAGTAGGATTATGGAAACGTAATGAGCATTGCTAATGCTAAAGTAGGGAGTAAAATGTGTGTAAATTGTGTGATTCAATGACCAGGAGACGCACAACGAGATTTTGCATGCACAAGTTGCTCCTTCAGGTTATAGAATTCCATTCCTCCTGAGGAGAAGAAACTATAAAGATTAGGAACGAGAGATAGCCGTTGGTCTCGTCGCACTCCTCAGCATCTTTCAGAAAAACAGTTACTCAAGAAGAACAAGAAGAAAATGTCATTTTTGCATTTCAAATTACAAATCACGCATCGTATGGCACATGTACAGTAAATGAGTAAGATTGCGAACACACTATGCGAGTACCTACTCAAAACTGGATGCAGGTGCATAATACCTTTACTTGTAATTGTAAATTATGATGATGAAGTTGCAAAGCGAGAATATTTCTTCTGGTGTGAATTGCATACCAAATAAACAAAGCACTAATACTGCGGAAGACGCGAAGAAGGGAAGGGCTGGTTTACATTAAATGAGACTTGTGAATCCTCTTCACAAACCACAGCAGTGATATAAACTCAAACTTCAGATGAAGTCAGCATATATTATTGCAGTTATCTGCAGATTAATCTTGGCGAGAAACAACCATTCTCTCTGTCTGTCTTAGTCTTAGCCACACTTGTGATTTGTTTCTTTTAAAAATGAGATCAATTCGTTCAAGGATATGTTCATAGGATTACCGTGTGTGATCACAGTTTGAACCCAAAGTACCTGATTCTGCCAATTCTTTGAAATATGAAAGTCAAGTTATCTCGGATGAGTCTCCTCCTCAGGATGCACAGAAACATTTATTAGAACACACAACTACCGCTTTGAGTTTGGCCTCACTTGAGCTTTTGAAAAATGGCTTCAAAAGCCCCACCCACTCTTAAAAGAAAGCAGAAAAGAATGAAAGTGACTCTTTCAAGTGGTCTGAACAAGTAACATTTGTAATAAGCATGTGTGTGCTTCACATTAACCATCATTACCACTGCCAAACTAATTCAATCAAGACGTGTAAAATGTAAAATCAAATAAATTTTTTGGACGAGGAAAGGAAAGAAGTTATCCTAACCTGACGTTACTATATTGATCTTGAACTTGCAATTATCGAGACCACTTTTGATTTCGAAGTCAAAGCCACTTAAAAGCCATTCATGGTATCACCACCAGTTGTTGTGCGGCTGACCATTCATTTCCCTCTCGCCTTGCCTTACTACAGTTTACAATAATACAACAATGTGTCTGCTTCTGATCTGTGCTTACTTTCGATTGCAACTTTTATCTTGAATTAATCCATTTATCGATTAGCATGTCAGTTGAATGTGTGAGAGAGCAATTTTGCAATTTCGTCTGAAAGAAGAAAATTCGATTTTATGTTTCATTCACGTAGTACGCATACACAATGGGCACATTATTATGAGACCACTGCATGACCACTGCTGTACGACACACCTCTGTGTAACTTTAAGTGATCTTCTCTCTGATCTCTCACAAGACGTGCAGAGGTTAGAATTAGTTGATTAAAGTCAACCATTAAACATGTATCTAGTCTCATGCGAGTAGTTCAATTTAACTGGAATAATTACGAGATTAGGTGCTTTCAATCTCTTTACCTTGTAAGCTTTTCATGAGACAACAAATCGAGTCATGTGTCCTCAGTAGTACCTTATGTGCCACCATATTTGTTGTACTTACGATTAGCTCTTTACCACAAAGGAAGAAAGTTTCGAGAGAGATTGATCGAAAAGCTGTCAAGAAGTTACTTAATTGTTATTCTATGGATGTTTTTACCAGTAATCTGAATGTTTAATAACCAATCTATCTTCTTCAGTCTCGTATATGCATCTTTTGTTTGTCTGATATCGCATCTGTTTCATCGTAAGCAAATTCGTGCTAAGAGTTCAAGTGAGATTAACCTCTTTTTATTTTGGACATTTTATGGTCATGTTAGCGGAGGACGATTTGAAGTGACGCAGTGAGACAAGAATGCCATTTTGCCAGAATCCGTTTGAATGAGCGTGCTTTTTTCCTCGAAGAGTTGTTTTCCTTTAGATCTTCAATTCATCTTCATCGCGTTTCTTGTAGATTTCGTGATGAAATAACAGAACTCATTTGCTGAAAGTAGTGTGCGATAACAACGACAGGTAGTTCGATGAAGAAAGTGATAATCTCTAGAACGTTAACGCATCTGTTGGACAAGCGTTTCATTTTGATTGTCACGTAATCTTCATTTTCGATAGTAAAAAAGCTGCGCTTTTACAATGCAATGAAGAAAAACAAAAAATGAAGATATGAGTAAAATTCCTTTCATATGCATGCATTCCGGTTACTCTGTATTTATGAAATGCCTCGTATGAAGTCATCATGAAATTAAAATAACACTAGTAGCTCTAATCAATCGACATTGTTTCACTAGCAAAGGGACTCTTATTGTTAGTCAACAATGATCTGATTTCAAAAACTTAATCTTACTATAATACAATCAACCTAATCCTAATCAACCCTCTTCCCGTCACCCGTCACCTTATTGCTAGTGATTCGTAGGAATATCCTGATTATGACCACAAAATAAAATAGTACTTGAAATTACTTGTACATGAAGCCAAAGCTATAGTAGGTCCATGGACCTCGAGGACTGCTCGTTCATTCATATACATTCCTAACATCCTAACCCAGTGTCATAATGCTTTCGAAATTGTCGTATCTCTGCTTTTACTGCAATAGCTTTATTATTGTTGAATTACGTTGCCCCGTTGTTAGTGAAGTGGCGCGAACAAGTTTTTAAACCCTCGGATGATCGACAACCACCCGAGACTATATAATCCTTTTGAAATACTTTTCGAATCGTCACTCGTCGTTGTAGCACATGATCGGAGATATGTGTACCTTTAGCAGTGACCTTAGAGTTGAAGATGAAGTTCATCACCGTATTCAATTCCAGCCAGCAGCCACAGACTTGGAATACTACTACAGTGTAAGTGGCACTGACGACTCAGGAGCTCCATCCAACTAACGATAAGTAATAGTTCCGAATGTTGCGATTCTGCGAATGTTCCAAATCCGGCTGGAATGGAACACAGTAGATAGATTGCATTTACCAACAATAAGCTGCAACAAAGTTGCTGGAATGCATGGAAAGCTACAAACAGTATGGTACCGTAGTTGAGAGGAGGTAATAAGATACAACGACTGGAAAAGATAAATTGAACTTAATGCTGTTTATTTCGGTAGTTGGTGAACCAACTGTCCAGATTTTCCTCCCAAACTCGGATCTGTGGACAGTTGGTGGGAACTGTATTTAACGATTGAAGCTAACTGAGAATTGGCTAGTAACATTAAAAGATATACAC
>Ga0194135_10000982_pt1 | contig 16627 bp, 14 predicted proteins | sample LitLau_LLRF_2013_FD_134024 | JGI IMG/M metagenome (GOLD analysis project Ga0194135, IMG submission 134024) | Freshwater sediment microbial communities in response to fracking from North America - Little Laurel Run_MetaG_LLRF_2013 (version 2) | ecosystem: Environmental > Aquatic > Freshwater >...
GCGTCTGTCTGCTCTCTTTCTACTTTCACCCCTCAATCCAATTAGATTTGGAAATATTTCATAAGTTTTTAGACGCGTAGTTTGGGAATTTTAGGAAAACGCAACTTTTGTCTGAATTTTGTGCTTGTGATTCTGTACTCGGAGCTTACGTAACACCGCGTGTAGGGTTCAGGATGCAGGCTCAACGCATAAGGAATTCTAAAGGGTGAGAACTGAGCCCACTGAAACATACAAAGGGTGAGAACTTAATTTCACAAGTCTCACATTCTCATCCCAAAAGACAATGAAGCTCCAAGACTTTGTGAGCATTTCGGCTTTATAAATTGGAACCTCGTAAATAATGGACTTGTGATTGTCTTCCTTCACACACACACAAGTTGCTCCTTCCTTGCTCCCCTTGGGGTTAGGAACCGGAGTTTTAGTTTCCATTATTGGCGGCTCATTTTGACCCTACATTCTCAGTAATGCGCGTTCTTAAAAAGGTGAGGAGCAGTAGGGCTAGTTCTGCGTCTATTTTCCAACACGATACAAGTGATTGCAGTAGTGAATCTTGTGTGACACAATTTTATGATCATTTTTGTAGTCACGTTCCAGCAGCCTGTGCTTCCTTGAAGAATGGTGCCTGGGATCGGAAATTGTACTCTGGGAATGAACTTTATGGAAAAACGTTGGCCATTTTGGGACTCGGCAGAATTGGGAAGGAAGTTGCCATTCGGATGCAATCCTTTGGAATGACCGTAAGTACTCTGCTGCTACCTGAGTTCATCAAAATGCTTCACATTGAAATCCCACCACGTGGTGTTTATACTGGGCTGATTTCCATCTGTAGACCATTGGGTTCGACCCCATCATCCCAGCGGAAGTGACCAAGGAGTTTGGAGTTGAGAGCATGTCATTGGAAGAGATCTGGCCAAAAGCCGACTACATCACCGTACACACTCCACTCATCCCACAAACCAAGCGTAAGCGGCTCGGATTGTTGATTAACTGAAAGAATTAGAATTTAGCGTCAATTATTATTCAGCTAACAAAATGAATGTGCGACGTCCCTTCTAGATTTGCTCAATGATGAAGTGTTCCAGAAGTGCAAGAAGGGTGTCCGCGTCGTCAATGTGGCTCGTGGTGGGATCATCGATGAGGAAGCTCTCCTTCGAAATCTCAAGACAGGTCAATGCGGTGGGGCTGGGCTCGACGTATTTGTGGAGGAACCACCCAAGAGTGACTACTACAAGTAAGGACGCTTGGTGACAGCAGTCGTACGCTTCCACGGTGGAAAACCGTGAGGTGTCGGACCTGCGTTGGGTTTAACATGTCATTCCTAATGCAACGCTTTTGTTTATAGGGAATTGCTGGGACACACCAACATGGTCTGCACTCCACACTTGGGAGCCAGCACCGCCGAGGCTCAGAAACGCGTCTGTGAAGAAATTGCTGAACAATTTGTGCAGTTCTTTCAGGTAACAACCCTTCTTGGTAGTATTTGACATTTGACCTTGAAGGTTGAAGTGCCTTGAACTCTTGTAGCAGGCTATATGCTTGACTTGACACTCATATTTTGATTGAATTCTAACTTTCCAGGGAGAGGAATTTGTCGGTGCTGTCAATAAGATCAACTTGAAGGCATAAACCGCTACAATTTGGTTCCAATTCCAGGAGGAGCGCGGTCTCTACCAAACCAACTTACTAGGAAAAGTTTTGTCAAAAATTAATTAGCTCGTTATTTAAGCCAGGGAGGGAGTAGGGAAACGTTAAATCCAGAAAGTTTCAGCGGATCCTCGTGGATTTACAATTCCAGTGGAATACTAACATATCAATCTGTAAATAATCCAAAGTCTATAAAAAAAAATTGTGGTTATGAAATAAAAACTTTGTAAGCCACACCATAATCGGATGAATCCTGACTTCATTTACTAGTCAATCTTTGTTTTGCCGTACATTTTTAAACTATAAGACAATGCCATGGCCAGATACTCGAAGTAGGGTAGTAGTAAGTAGTCTTACGCTCTAACTTAAGCTAGTGGAAATGATTTGCAGCGTGGTTGGGATTGGACGGATAAGACCATACTTCTACGGGCTGACGAGGACTGCTGGTGCTGGCTGGTGTTGCGATCCAAGGTACAATAATGGAAGCGTCCTTAACGGAAGAATTTGCGTATCACAAAGAATTAACTAATTGACAAGAGAGACAACATAACACAGAGGCACACTACTTGCTAGACAGCAGACACACCATCTGAATTTCTCACAGGTCATGTTTAACAATGAATTTAAAATTATTTATTAATTATTGAGCTGCTTGAGGTGTATATTTGACGATCCCACTTACTTCCCATAGCTAGATTAGATCCGTTCATATGTCAGTTCCGGTTTACATCCATTGATGGTGAATAAGATCCCATCCTGTAAGGAATGATAGGATAAATTGTAATGGTAAACTCAAATTGTCACCTGTTGAGTTAACTGAGATGAGGTTGCTAGTCAATTAGTAGTTGCATTAGCATTACCCGGATGAGCAGAGGTAGATCAGCCCAGAATTCGTAGTGAGGAATTATTTCTTGACCTTCCGCCCCCCGCATGAACTTCCGCACCGCCATCCCTCCGATAAAGTAAATCCCGAATCCCGTGAAGAAGAGGATGTCAAAAACAGTTCCAAGAGACGCTCCTTCGCTCCCATCCGCCATTTGCTCAAACTAATAAAGCAATAATTCACAATTTCAATTAAATTGACAGGTTCACGAGAAGCTCAAGGTCAGTACCAGCTGATTCCGAGTTTAAATTCTCAACCCACACAAGAAAACAAAGAGCTAGGCGTTTGAGTCAATTTCCCCAACAAAAGTTGATCAACCCCGTCCCCACATTTTTCTATGCAATGTCGTCGTCGTGATTGTCGCATTTTCCAGTTGTATTCAGAGCCTTTTCTAGTACAGCGATAACTGAAAAGTACTGTTCCGGAAATGGTTTCCGGTAAAACCTTATTTGAATGGCATCAAGCATAAGAGCATTTTAACAGAAAACAAAAATCTTCTATAACACCTTCTTCACTTTGCTTTCTCTTTTCAATACTTCCAAGAAATTACGGCTTATTCCATACTATGTACCAGGAACGACGAGGAAGGATTATGAATTCATTCAATTTATTAATTCGACGATGGTTGGTACAATACGAGGATGGGAAGATGGGATGTGTTTAATTCAATCAATTCAATTTCAATTAGCATGAGCAGAGGTGTCCAGAATGATGTGACAATGCTCCGCATGCTCTTTGGTCCGAGAGAGTATGTGATGCTCTCATTTTCTGAAGGGTCCATGTCATGGATGATAACGGGAGATGAGAAGAATAAGGACGAGAGATGATTCATTGACCTCTGTACTGTACCTCCCTCGCCGCTCCTCCTGGTGACGCATGCACTCGGTTTTTGGGTTACGTATCTTTTGTGACCGAAAGACATCGTTCCTTACTAATCATAATGACGGGACAAGACAAATTCAGGAATGTCATTGGAGATGTGGGTTTAGGGTTGACAGGAATAGGGGACTTATTAATAACGTACCATCTATCTCCGGAAATTTTCCAATTAGTGTCCCGTACGTTATTCCGTCCTTTCCTTCCATATCATTGTATATCTTTAGTTCAACGGTTGTCATTGTACTTTCTCTGCAGCACGCAATGCTGGAAGACTTTTTAGTCGAGAGTGCTTGGGAATGAATACAAAGGAACCACTTGACCCAATCCCGTCAATATGAAGGTTAGAGTGGGCGATTATGTGAATTTGTCAATTACATGCTTATTATATCATCAACATCGGCAGTTGATTGATGTTGGCTGAAGAGAGAAGAGTTTGCGTCTATCCTCTCAATTTCAGATCCCTTATTTTTATACAATTTGCTTTGGATGATCTCACGCATCTTTACATTCTTGAAATCCTTGAAATGAAATCTTCCATCAATTAACACTTGAAGGATACGCGAAGCTGATGGCCGATGACAGTTTTCATTAAATCCCCCATTCCCATCCACATCTTCTGCTGACTTCTGGGAATGATCCACGTCCAATTACATTTGTATTCAATTGGTCATTTTGCAAGTTACAGCAGCGCAGAAGCCTGGGCCTCTGGGAATTTTACACCATCGCACTGTACTAGAATAGTGAAAGGAAGCGATGGGAGCAGTAGTGCATTCCTACCCGGAGATAAAAACAGACAGAGATTCTTTTGTTATGAAAATTCTATTGCCTCCTAGTGAACTTTGCACGTGGGGGAACGAATATTTTCCTGAAAAGTAAGTTTATTTACACAATCTAATCTTCCTGGGAGATTAACCAGAAAATTAAATGTTAACTTTGCGTGTAAGTTTAGTTTAGTTTTAGTTGATTAGAAGTCCGTATAACCATTGATCCAATCCAGTTATTTCCCAGCTTTTCTCTACTGCAACAGGTAAGAAGATAATGAGAGCGTTACAAACAAATACAAATGAGGATTTACCTAATCGCTTCGCTAATCGCTTCTCTTTTCTCTCATTTTGTTGTCAACCAGCAGTCCGGCTCCAATTGTCTTCTCGGACCTTATCACCCCACCATTATCACGCTCCAGCCACTACTTCCAGTACATTTCATTACTCATGAGTTCGACACGAACGCTGGGACGACCACTTGCACTAGGCGGTTTCCCGCGGCAGTGACACTTCGAGACAGAGGATACCAGGCGAGCATCAACTTAGTTTCCAATTACCCAAAAGTGGTTCTTGTTCCATTCGTGTCTGCCTGATGCCAACCCTCATGCCCTCATCCTGAGTTTACCGTAGAAAGTGATAAGGGAAAACAAAAGTGTTGGTGGAAGAAACTTGGTGTGAATAATCTTCTAGAGAAGGTAAGCTCTTTATGAATTTTAATGTTTCGAGTCCTTAACTAGTCTTTAACATTATTTCAAATTCTGCTTCATCCTTATAGTTTCAATTTGCCCATGGGACGAGACAGGGAAAGTACACTTTCGGATTCTAGCCCTCCTAGCTTGAGTGAATGTGAAACCACAACGACATCAATTCCGTCGAGCGGGATGGCGAGACCGAGAGGACACCAAGCCAAGTCTCTGGTTTCCACGGGTGATCTTAACCGGATTGAGCGTCAGAGGTCAACCAATCGTCTTCGGCAGAGACTACGACTCAAACGGAACTTCATGTTCTGTATCTGGACCCTTCTTTTTATTTTCTATAACTTAAACTCAGAGGATGCCGGAAGGGGAGCGATCCCTCCAGGATTTTGTGCTCAAGCGTTCAGCGTTGGGACAGCGGAGGATTCCGGAAGACTGGAATACTCGACAGTGTTTCCTTCTAGTGCGGGGCAGGCAGTTAATTGGGCTGGACCACAGGGCGCTCCAAATTCAGGTTAGATTCCGAATTAGGATTTCTTATAACCCGTATCAAAGGTCATGGAAATCAAAAGCTTATTTCTACTACTGCATCTGTAGGGAATACTTCCTCAAAAGGAACATCTTCAAAGAAGCAACATGAGCAGCGGACCCACAACAAGTATCGGGATTTGGAAGTCCCGGGAGTAAATTGCACTCCGCCTGGAATTGATGACTTTCCCCCGGACCTGTTCACTCAACACCAAAGGCAGCAAGGATACGTCATTATCCACTTCCTGGTCTCCATGTACATTTTCTATGCTCTGGCCCTTGTCTGTGATGACTATTTTGTACCGTCTATGGAATGCATCTGCGAGGAGTTGAACATGCCGAGTGACGTAGCCGGGTGAGGGAATCTCAATTCTCAAATTAGCTCTGTACATGGCTTCGTGATTGCAATATTCGTTTTTCTATCGTTTCAGAGCTACTTTCATGGCGATTGGTTAGTAAACCCTAGGCCCCTTTCTTTACAAGTTTCTCGACCAACTCGAACTCACCTTTCTCTCAACGTTTTTCTCTTGTTTTTCATTCCAGCCACTTCAGCGCCCGAGCTCTTCACTAACATTATTGGAACTTTTATAACCCATGGAGACATTGGGATTGGAACGATCGTGGGGAGTGCAGGTTGGTGATTAATAATAATTAATTCTCTTTGTACTCAATGATTCATAATTGTGTCAATCAATTCTAATGTGTAGCTATTGATTAATACTTGCAGTTTTCAATATTTTGGCTGTTTGTGCCGTCTGTGGGTTGGGAGCTGGAATGGTAAGGAAAGTTCCTTAAGATTTTCCAACCCCAAGTGAGAGGGTCGAGGGCGGATTTTGAGAGATGATGATTCCAATATGTCAATGCCCTTCTTTTGGTTGGTTTCGGTCAGATTGTCCCATTGGAATGGTACTCCGTAACGCGTGATTGCTTCTTCTACTCCATTTCCGTGGTACTGCTTCTGTCCTGCCTGTGGGATGAGCGGATTTACTGGTACGAAGCCCTCCTGCTTGTTGCTGTCTACATTCTCTACATTATAGGTAACCTCAAAATTGCATACATCTTATTCTATGTACCTTGACATCTGATTCAGTCAGCTAACTCAAATGATTAGTTTCACTTGAGTTAATTCAGTAAAGTTTCTTACTGACAGGAATGTACAACAATTCAAAGTTCAAACGGAAATCTGAGAAGATGGTTTACAAGATCCGGAACCATTGGAGACGATTCCGGGGTTACCCCAAACCCGCTTCCGCCACAATCACCAAGCACCTGCAAGGGGATGAAGCAGAGCAGGAGAAATTCCAATTGGAACAAACTGAGCTAAGCGGCGATGCTGGCGGTGGAGGAGATGGCAAGGTGATTGCGGCTGAGATGGATGAGGAAGAGGAAGACCGTGAAATTGATGAAGCCGTGGAGACTTACAATGAAGAGTTGGAAATGAAGGAGCATGAAGTTGTTGAGGAAGCACTTAAGCATGCCGAGGAATATGCAGAGGAAGAGAAAGGTTCGGTCCGAAGCGTTTATTAAGACGGGAATAGGTCCAATGCTTACGCTTACACAAAAAAAATCCCATTATGGCTCCCTAGTGTGCCCGAATCGCTGCGGACGATTACGCTTGTGTAGCCATAAAATGGTGCTATAGCCGTAAACTGGGGCTGTATAATAATCTTGGCTGTGACTTTTGACGCAGATGAGTTTTCCCTGTGGAAGTTACCCTGGGGTCACGGAGTTCGGGTCTGGGTTGAGTGGTTCGTTTGTTGGCCAATCAGAGCCACTTATACCATCACAATCCCAGACTGTCGGGAAACGAAATGGAGGCACTGGTTTCCGCTCACTTTTATAATGTGCATCATCTGGATCGGAGTCCTGTCCTACATTGTCAATTGGATGATGACAATCATTGGTAAACTTTACTGCTTTCTCCAGTCTCTAATCCCTTTTGTACCTTTCGCACTCAAAATGCTCAACCCCCATTGGTCGATTCAATTGGTCGGTGGTGGGTCCAAGCATGGAGGATTCCATTGTCCCTGCCGATGACGAAAGGAAAGGGACAGTAGTGGAGGGAAACTTTTCATTTGGGCTTATATGGCCACGAAATTAAAAGCGAACTAATCTGGAACTGTCAGCGGTTTGTCACCGCGGCGCAGGCAGGAAAAAGAATTTAATCAGGGACTCGTCGGGTGGATGACGAGGACGCGGGAGGTCGGGTGTGTCGTGAGGCCCGAATTTATCGGCCTCAGCACCCAGACGAATCGAAAGCAAACTTTCTCTTCCTTTCACCCATTTCCAGAACCGGGCCATAAATTTATTACCACTGCCCTCCCTTCCTTCCTGCACAGGGAAAAGTAAAACTAAAAATTAACTTGTTCCTTTTGTAACCTTTTCTAACCGGGAGTCGGTTGGTTGTCCATTGTCTTTTTGTGGTAATAATGAATAAAATGGCTAGACCCACGTTTTGTTGTCTTTATGACGATGATTGTAATAATCATAAAAGCAACAGAGTAGTGAGCCGAGTAGGCAACATCCGTTTTCATTTCCCTTTGTTCGTTCTTCCCTAGGTCACACCCTCACCATTCCAGACTCCATCATGGGTTTAACGTTCATTGGTAGGCACGTTTTTTTTTATTAGGATTACATTTATTAGTATAATTTATAATGTAATACAAATTTACATTTTACATTTATTTAGCTGCTGGGACGTCCATTCCGGAAGTGGTCTCTTCCCTCATTGTCTCCCGACAAGGTAAAATTACGAATGCAAAGCACGGTAGTAGTTTTGACGGAAAAATATGAATTCTGCGCTGGAGAAAGTCACGGGTGGGGACTCGGTGTGGGAAAAGTAAAAGTCAGATTATGGAAAACGTCCATTTCTCTCCTTTCTCATTTACTCTCTCTCTCTCTCTCTCTGGACCCTGATGGTGGTGATCATGAGGAGCATCTTGCAGTAAATAATCCACAACCCATCCATCCTTGTCACCGCCGCGTTGAGACGGAAATCCATGATTTTCAAAAAAGAGAAAGGTCTCAGAGGAGAAAGTTTTTGTTTCGTTTAACATCATCCCCATTCTCCACTCTCCCCCGCCCAAACAGTAGTAGACTGTAATGAATGATGCGTTTATTGATTTGTGTGAAAAGTTGGCAAAATTCTTTTGTTTGATTACTCTTTCCCATAGGACTCGGAACGATGGCCCTCTCCAATTCAATTGGGTCGAATACTTTTGACATTTTGATTTGCCTCGGCCTGCCGTGGCTCATCCAGGCCTCCCTCATTGCCAAGGACCCAGTCGAGCCCTACATCCAAATTAATTCCTTGGGCCTGCAGTACTCGGCCATGATGCTCATCACGAGTCTCGTCCTCCTCTACATTATCCTCGCAGCCAACAACTACGTTCTGGACAAGAAGGTCGGTTTCATTTCCCTCCTCCTTTATGGACTCTTCCTCATCATGGCCTCCCTCTTCGAGCTCAACGTCTTCTTTGTCGTCAATCTCCCGACCTGCCAATATCATGAAGACTGAAAGTCAATCAACATCCACCCCATCAGTCCTCGTCCCCAATTACCTATTTCTAGTTTTAGCCAATCCTGCTCTGTGTGACGCCTCTTAGCCTAATTTAGTGTGAATGAAATAAAGTTGTTGTCAATTTAACATCTTCCCACTCGGACTCAAGCTTAGAGGTGATGGACAGGGACAGGCAGACAACGCACGTTACAAACGGAATCAATTCATGCCGTGTCTGTGGATTTAACAGGTTAGGATGAATGTCCCAAAAGCACAATTTCGTTAGAAGGATACTATGATGATAAGGATTTGGGGATGCATGCGTACGGAGTAGAATGTTGTACAAGAACCCGTTTTCATAAGATTCATCCTTGCTCGTAGGAAAGAAAACAATCAGGAAAAGAATCAAGTTAGTACTGAATGAACCATTCGCAGTGTACATTTAGCGGGCTATGAATCTCCTTTTAGCGGAGACTACTGAATTCGGGTGGACTTGTCCAGGGGTGAATCCGTGTGGCCTTCATTCTAAGAAGCAGCTCCAGTTCACCTTGATTTCCGTATCATAAGCCCGCCTACTCGGAATCAGCCGATGTGACAGCATTACTAAATTGGGAATGAGAGTCCCAAGTTGGCGAGGATGGATAAGCTCCCGTGAGGAGAGTTGGCTGAGGTCACTTCATTATGCATGTAAGTCTGTCCAATAATCTCCGACTATTGAGTGGCATAATGTCCTTTTTCGGATAATTCTGTCCCAACCACAACTGACAAGGATATCGTTACGAGTGACCCCTATAATTGGGGATATCTTCCCACAGGACTCGTCGTCTCGTCAACTCGCATTTCACTTCTACTCAAAGCCCCAGTCGGCCCGCACGTGGAGTCCAACCAGGTCAGGCCATCTTTAGTTTTGCTTACACTTTGTGGTTAGACAGCCGTGAGCCGTCATTTGTAACGATTTGATCGTTAATGAGCCTGTGTCTGTTATTGTTGTAGCTTGAATGGCGATGCTGGGTAATCGGCATGGGTCCTTCTTATTGACAATAAGCGAATCAAACGCATCACCATTCTCCGCAGTCACCCGTGATTCTATTTACAAATTGATAACTTATCGCCTCGCATATCTCATTGACAAAATAACAATTGCCCCGACGGATCTTCACCAATCACATGCGGGGGCAGGGGGTTTCCAATCAATCATGGACTCATGACGTGAGAATTTAAGTGGTGTGACGAGCGTGGAAGAATATAACTTTTTTGGCAGGAGAACGACGGAGGAGGGATGAATTCAGTCCATTGTTTTTGATTGATTCGACTGTTTGACTCTTTCGTGACATTTGAAAAGAAAAAAAGTTATTGTTTGACAAACGGTAATTTGTTCTAGTTGATGAAAGTTCCAAATCTCTTCAACGTTCCATAATTTGTGTTGCAACAGTCTCCGATGGCACTGGGTCGAACTCGAAACCCACCCAGTCCCACCATGTTCTCCAGGAATCCTTACAATTCCAGAAGAATCCAGGAAGAGGAGCGGAGTCTCCTCCGTCGTCGAAAACTAACTTACAAGAGACGGACAATGCTGGGCATCTTTGTCCTCGGACTCGGCTACCTAATGCTCAGTGCAGAGCCAGTCATGCCCAGAACGCTTGCTCAAGATGTTGAGGACATAAATCCGAGAGTGGTGGTTCCTTCGTCAGGGACGTGGAGGTCATTGACCTCTACGGGTAAATTACCTCCTAATCTCTCTTATCTTCCTAAAACGAAAGTTCATGTTTAATCGGATTTGGTTTTGATGATTACAACAGGAAGGTTGGGGAGTCCTCCTGGTCCACTTGAGAATGATTCCTACCTGGACGAGTCCGCTACGCTGTTTGCCCCGGTCACGCGGGTCAATTGTACTGCCGCAGCTATTCATGACTTCCCACCAGATCTCTTCACGCAGAGTCAGAGACGGCATGGGGCTCTGGTCTTCCATTTCCTTGTCTCCATTTACATCTTCTATGCCATCGCCCTCGTCTGCGATGACTACTTTGTACCTGCCATTGAGTCAATTTGTGAAGGTAACCTAGGAATCCTGCCAAAGTCCGACTTGGCCGTGTAGCAAGCAATAAATCTCATTCTTCTGGTATTGTGATGAATCATGAATCTAGCCCTCCATCTCCCATCTGACGTCGCCGGAGCCACGTTCATGGCCGTCGCCACAAGTGCTCCAGAACTCTTCACGAACATTATTGGAACTTTTATAACCCATGGAGACCTAGGAGTGGGGACCGTCGTGGGGAGTAAGCCATTTAAATCACGTTTCTGGGATTGATGGAGCATTATTACCTTAATTTTACTTCTCTTTGTTCTCCACCAACGCAACAGGTGCCGTGTTCAATATTTTGGCAATTTCCGCCTTTTGCGGGCTCGCTGCCCAAGAGGTGCGTGGGAACTCAAGTTAAACGTGATCTTTGGTGGAAATTGATTAAATTAATTACAGGTTTGTGTCATTTTTGACAGACTTTGCAATTAGACTGGTGGTCCTTGACTCGGGACTGCAGTTTTTATTCCCTCGCTGTCATTGGTCTACTGATCGTACTGGGGAATCGGAAAGTATTCTGGTACGAAGCCTTGGTCCTCGTCATTCTCTACGGATTCTACATTCTGGGTGAGTTCTCATAAATCTACATCGGTTCCCACACTTTCACCACATTCACCCTAGCTGGAACCGCTGAGAGTGCGTCTAATCAGATTGGCTTGGGCTAATTGAATTAAACTGACTCGCCGCCCTCCTCCCAGGAGGTAGAAGATGAAAAGCCGAGATCAGAAGCGGTCTCCGTAAATGCGGTCCGATTAATCCACTCTCATCAGTCAGTCCCGTACCCACTTTGTCGGTTTTACTAAAACCCCACAGCCCAAGCCGGACCTCCTGTTTTCACCAGTTTCGAGAGAAAGTGAGTGCGGACTTTCCCCTGGGTGAAAAGCAGGAAGGGAACAGGCTAATAAATTCAAGTCATTTTTCATAATTCTCATCAGGCCTTGCTCACACCTCCACCAAACGCCCCACGGAGAGATTCTAATCTCCCGGATTTTCTCCATTAATCTTTCCTGACCCCACCGCAATGGGACTACCAAGTCTCCCTCAATTAATTACTGGTCTCAACTTAATTGATTGATTGAATTCCGCAGTGATGTACTACAATACGGCCTGTAAACGATGGGCAGAAAATCTTGTTTTCGGGAAACGTCCTCATCACAAAGGTCAGGGGTCACATGGTGGTGGGCGAAGCAGGAGCGGAACTGGAATAAGTCAGCCGAGTAGTAGCAGCAAGACTTACTTCACGGATGCTGCGAGTCCACCAGGTGATGCCGAGAAAGCACCGCTAATTGGTAAGTCAATCCCAGGCATCTTAACATCAGAGTAACCGGATTCCAGTACTAAGCACTTCTCATTGAAATCTGCACGGCCTGGCAGAACTCGACGGAATGTAATTTAAACTTAACAACTACACCTAACTACAACATCCTTTTGAATAATTTCTATTACAAAAGAAAAGTTTTATGAAAGACGGAAAGTTAAAGGAATTCTGGCGGTGATCATTAGGCGAAAAGATAAAGCGGATTTCCCTTGGAGACATTTATCTCCTTTCTTCTATTGTCCGCTCTTTGGGGGGTTGAATAAGAAACAGAAAATAATTTCCCTTTCTCTCCTCTCGCTTTCTCTTTGAATGGAAATCCGACTCTTGCGGTTTCCTTTTTTGCAAGTCCGCCAACTTCCTGAATGCAAAATTTCTCAAAAAAGTACAAACTCCTTTCCCCGCCCTTTCTAATTGGCAATCCTTGTGAATTTTTGGTTTCTAGCTCCTGAGAACCTGAGCAAGTCTTCTTACGGAAACACGCCTCCGGGGCTTTCCAGTATTGAATCCACCAGTCCTGATGATGAGGACGAATTTGAAGTTTCTGAAGAAGAAAGGGACGAGATGCTCATCGCAAAGGCTTTGCACCAGACCGAAGTCTATGCGGAAGAAGAGAAAGGTAATAAGTTTGCTCTGCATCACATCTGTCCATCGAACCAAGCCATCCTGCTGGTCAGACAAAGTCAAGTTCATAACACACGTCGCAGTAGGCGTGCGGTGGTTGTAGCCTTAGAAATTATTTATTGGGAACCTGCTGACCCTCTTCCATTCCATTTCCTTCCAAGTCTTGTCTCATCCTCAAATTCATTCCGCCAAAATTTATTTGAATTAGTAATGGAGAAAGTTATGGAAAGCGGGGCTAACTTTTTATCGGCATGAGTTATTCAGGAGGACGCGTCGCCCGGGCGCTCATGGTTATCTTTTCAACACGGTGGGTGTGGATTGGCCGTGGCTTCCATCTCGCACCGCGTTCCACCGTGGCGGACCACCACCACCCTTCTCGCCGCGTGCATTCTAATGAGCCCATCATGCTACCGCTGCAACAACAGACCTGCAGCAACATATTATCCCTTTCTTTTCCTGTCACAAAACACTGCAGATGGCGGCCTAACAATTCACTAAGGAAAAGAGTCGCGCCCGAATAAATCCAAGTTGGTTTCTGGGGAAAGTTATGTTAATTAGCCTGAAAATTTGTTCTGTCTGAAAAAGGATACGGAATGTAGAGGAGAAAGCGATTATGATAATGCCGAGCGGAAGGGGGGGGGGGGATTGGATGGCTAAGAATGCACTTTCTTTCTTTCTTGCCCCCATAACCTGTCCATTTCATCAAAACCTGTAATCGCATCTGTAATCCAGAGATTCCTGCCTACTCTTTCCTTTCTTTGTCTGGAGGATGTGAACAGGATATAAATAATCCAAAATGAATCTAAAATTAGCCTAACCGAGATTGAATGGAATGACGACAAAGGAGAAAAGGCTGACGGAATGTTCTGGGCGTCTTTCCCTGTCAGAAGGATCAGAGGAGGGATCACTGAACTTTCTTTTAAGTTAAAAAGTAGCCAGAGGAGAAAGTCACTTTTGAAATGTGAAAGGAATTGCACGTTTTTAGATCCTGATCTTCCTGTTTTTGTTGTTGGGATACGTTGGGAAGAGGTTGAGCTGAGGAAGATAAGCCTCTTAAGGGATCTTCAATTGAGTTTCCCAAAGATTGTTGTGCCTTTTGCACAACTCCCAAACGTAACCCCTGATCCCAGTCCCAGGTTCAATTTACTTGAGGATTTCCTCCTGCCCCGGCCCGGTATGACTTTCCCTATTCTTTCCCGGTCCTATTTGGTATGGATTCCGTTCCTCCAAACGTATTGTGCTCTTGTCTTTTCTTTTAAAGGATTTTTCTCAAAATGGAGCAGGTGGTGGTCTCGGGTGACCCCTGGATTTCAGTGCGGGCTAGGCATAGAAACTTTGATGAGCCAATCACAGCCTTCCAGATCCTAGTCCCGACTTGTGACATGAAGGATTTAGGAGTTTAGTTTGTTTACCAGCAGTCAGTTACTACAGATTTATTCTTTGTTTCCTATTTTTAGATGCTTGGGGACTCTTCCGGCTACCATTTGGACAGGGCGGGCTGAAGTGGGTTGAGTGGTTAGTGGGATGGCCGGCCCGATTCTTCCTCGTCTTTACTGTCCCCGACTGTCGGGAGCACCGCTTCCGGAAGTGGTACCCACTCACCTTCCTAATGTGCATCGTCTGGATAGCCCTTCTCACTTACGTCATGTCCTGGATGATGACTGTGATTGGCTATACTCTGGCCGTGCCTGACTCTGTGATGGGACTCACATTCATAGCTGCTGGTGAGATTTGACGAAATTCCCTCATTCCCCCGAGAAAAAATCCTAGATTTCCGGGAGTGTGAATTGCCTTGACCTTGACAACTGGGAATTCTACATTTTTAGGTACGAGCGTGCCGGAAGCAGTTTCCTCGATCATTGTTACCCGTCAAGGTAAGACTCCCGAATTTCCTTACAAAGTCTTTATTCCTCCGGGAAAGGGACAGGGATCTTAGCAGGGATTTAGCAAGGAATGAGAGCATTTACCATCTTAAGAGAATCCGCCGTCGCGTAGATAATGCACGAAACATTAACGTCCCCATAAACTGTCAAGTAAAAGTAAAAGTCAACTTCCTGCGATCATTTTCACTTTTCACTTTTTAGTCCTCATCTCCCATTGGGCAGGAGGGAGGGAGGAATGAGCAAGTGATGCGTGGGGATCATAACGGCGGCCCGACTACCTCCTCCGGAATGGTACTACGGAAATCCCTTTTCCTGTTTTCTCCAATCTTAAAATCTGCAATCCAGATTTCATACTCGTAAAAATGGAAATTTAATCGATTTATCACTTGTTTACTCTTCCTGTTCCGCTCCATTCCCACGCAGGCTGACTCTCTCATTCTCTCATTCCATAAAAATCGCATTGTCACCTTGTGCCCAGAGAGCCTGAAGGAGAAGGATAAATTTACATGGAAATAATTCTAAGGAGGATATAGTGTACCATTGAATAAGAAAGAAGGTCCCTCCATCCGCATGCCTGCCTCTGCTTGCATGGATAGATTTTAAAGAGAAATTTTGTTAAATCGACAAAAATGAACTTTCTCGCCTCCTTCCCAACTCCCAAGTTTCTGTTTGTGATCCTGCATTTTTCCCCGTAATCAATAATGGAGTTATTTGCGGCTTTCCCCGTGTTCCCTAAAATTTTATTGATGGGAGGGACGAGGGAAAGCATGGGAGGTAGACGACCGGGTACTTCAACTTCAACTTTCACTCTCAATTGCTATCTTTTCCTTTCTCTGTTGCATGCCATGGCATGTCGACCTCGTCGTCAGTCTCTCCGAACTCTGTGGACTTTTACTGTGTTTTGGGAAATGTCTCACTCACAAAATGTTTACATGCACTTGGCAAACCGTCACTTGCCATTTCCTTCTCATTTGATCTCTCCGACAATGACACACTCTAGTCCCGTCATCCCCTCTGGTCGTCCGTTTCCAAAGAACGCCTCTGAATTTCCTAACGATGATTTTTCTCATTTCAGGTTTGGGTTCCATGGGCATAAGCAATTCAATTGGTAAGTTTTTCGTCTTTCCAGTTTGGAATTGGGGAGGGAGTCAAAATTTGAAATGGAAATTGTAAGAAACTTGACACTTTGGTCGTTTTAAGGTTCAAATACGTTTGACATATTGATGTGCCTCGGCGTGCCATGGCTCATCCGTGCCAGCTTAATTTCCCCAGACCCGATCAAGATCATTTCCGGTGGATTGGAGTACTCGACCATCCTCCTCATCGCGTCCGTGATTCTGCTCTACTTTCTCCTCGCCTGTAACAAATTCGTTCTGAACAAACGTATCGGAATCATCGCCCTCCTCATGTACGCTGCCTTCCTCGTGATATCCTCCCTCTTCGAGCTCAACGTCTTCTTCCAAGTCAATCTTCCCACTTGTAAGGACTGAGGGAAAGCGGGCTTTCCCTCCTCAATGTTCAAAACCAGAGGACACCGCCCAGGGGGTTACCTAAGTTCCATTCCATCACTTTTAAATTATAACTCCCCAGAAAACTAAACTTGGATTTAGAACAAGTTGAAAGAAGCCAAAAATAGAAATGACTGAGTTCTGAGTAGTAAACGGTAATAATGGGAAGCGTATAAGTAAAATGTCCTCATCTTTTGTGACAAAACGTCTTCATCACCAAGCAGCAGCAGGTTCCATTGTTTTCCTTGGAGATGACTTGGTGAGTGGTGATTGGAGGAGGAGCGGAGGAACAAAAGCATTTATGCCTCATTTGTCACCTGCTGCTTCC
>Ga0194135_10000983_pt1 | contig 16623 bp, 13 predicted proteins | sample LitLau_LLRF_2013_FD_134024 | JGI IMG/M metagenome (GOLD analysis project Ga0194135, IMG submission 134024) | Freshwater sediment microbial communities in response to fracking from North America - Little Laurel Run_MetaG_LLRF_2013 (version 2) | ecosystem: Environmental > Aquatic > Freshwater >...
AAGTCGAAGAAACTGGCGCTGGTTGCAGCCATGCGCAAGCTCGTCACTATCTTGAACGCGCGAATGCGCGAAGCCTTGCAGGCTTCTGCGCAAATCGCGTGAGGAACACAGTTGCTACGGGGCTGGAATGTTGGAGCCGGCTTGCCGGCGAAGGGCTTTGAAGATCCAACCCGGTGCGCGGTGCCTGAGGCTGGTGCACTAACATGTAACGAAACGTTAGTGACCCGAAGCAGTCTTTTACTCATCTCCTGTACTCGTTTTTATTTCCGTCAAAGGACTGCAATGTTCACTTCCCTCAAGCAAGAACAGTTTTTGCTGCTTGCGCTGCTGGCGGCCGTGGCCGCCTATCCCCTGGAACACCTGTTGCTCAATAGCGGCCAAGGCATCGCCCTGGGCGCCGGATTGGTGCTGATCGGCTTTATCGTCATCGCCTCGATGCGCGTTGCCCATCACGCCGAACTGCTGGCGGAAAAGGTCGGCGACCCCTACGGCACCATGATCCTGACCCTGGCCGCGGTGCTGGTGGAGGTGGTGATCCTGGCCATCATGATGAGCAACGAAGCCTCGCCGACCCTGGTGCGCGACACCATCTATTCGGCGGTGATGCTGGACATCAACGGCATCCTCGGCCTGGCCGCGCTGATGGGCGGCATCAAGCATGGCGAGCAGCCTTACAACGACGATTCGGCGCGCACCTACAGCGTGATGATCCTCACCGCCATGGGCGTGTCGATGGTGGTGCCGGAGTTCATCCCCGAAGCCGACTGGAAGGTCTACTCGGCCTTCACCATCGGCGCCATGGTGGTGCTCTACACCCTGTTCCTGCGCATGCAGGTCGGGCCCCACAGTTACTTCTTCAGCTACAGCTACCCGGAAAAGCGCCGCAGTAAAGAGGCCCAGGAACAACCCCAGGCCATCAACCTGGCCTGGAGCATCGGCATCCTGGTGTTCGGCGTGGTGGTGATCGGCGCCCTGGCCGAGGTGATGTCCAAGACCCTGGACCTGGGGCTGGAAGGTACGGGCGCACCGCCGGTGATCACGGCGATCCTGGTGGCGGCCATTTCTGCCGCGCCGGAGATTCTCACCGCCCTGCGCGCGGCCCTGGCCAACCGCATGCAGTCGGTGGTCAACGTGGCCCTGGGCGCGTCCCTGTCGACGGTGATCCTCACGGTGCCGGTGATGGAGGCCATGGCCCTGTACACCGGCCAGCCGTTCCAGATGGCCATGACCCCGGTGCAGACGGTGATGGTGTTCATCACCCTGATCGTCAGCGCGATCAACCTCAACGACGGTGAAACCAACGCCATTGAGGGCATGACTCACTTCGTGCTGTTTGCCACCTTCATCATGCTGTCGCTGCTGGGCCTTTAAAGCGGCTGCGCTGACTGGATGGCACAGCGAAAGCTGACTCCGGGGGCATTCCAGGCCGCGAGTGCCCCCCAGCTCCAACGACGCACGGTGCTGGCCGAGGGCGAAAAGGTCGGGTCGTTGGCATTTACGTTGTTGGCGCCCCGTTGCGCCCGATAAATGCCTGTTTCAGGCCCTTGCGGGTTCTCCACGGGAGACTCGCGATAGTAGTGTTTATCGTACCAATCGTTGACCCATTCACTGGCGTTGCCGGTGAGGTTGTAGAGGCCCAGCGGATTGGGCACGAACCTATCTACGGCGAAGGTTTCGTTGTCGTCAGGGGCCGGGAAGTTGCGGCCGTAATCCAGATTGCCATTGTCGGTGGCGAACATCACCGGTTGACCGCGGTTGCGCGCCGCATATTCCCATTGGGCCTCGGTGGGTAGATCGACGGGATAGCCGCTGAGCTCTGCCAGCCAGCCGCAGTAATCCTTGGCTTCTTGCCATTCTTTAGACGCCGGGGCGGGCAGGTTTGCCTGGTAAAGGTGCTTCATCTCGGCGATTTCGCGCAGTTTTGCGTCGAACGGCGGCTTGCCTTGCGCCAGGAAGAACAGATCGAAATCGCCCAGGGTGGTTTGCAACGAGGACAGGTAATAGCTGCTCAATTTGACCGGATGAACGAAGTCGTCATCGACCTCGAGGCTGATCCGCTCCATTTTTTCCGGGGCCACGCCACAGGGCCATTGGCACAAGGCCTGTGGGTCGAAGCCACGGGGCCAGCCGAAATCGCCCATCTGGAATTCGCCCCCTTCAATCAACACCATGTTGTCCAGCGAGCGGACCACTGTGTTGAGTACGGCCTCGCGGTTTTGTGGGGACAGATTCGGGTATTTACGGCTGATGGTCGACGCAATTTCTGCCACTTTTTCAGCTGACAGCACGTTGCTCGGTGGGCCAGCAAGCTCCTGTTTCTCGCAGCCTGAAATCAGCAGCGCGACGCAGAGCGCCAGTCCGTACTTTTGTTTCACGTAATGTCCCTATAGCGGTTCGTTCGAGGGCGGAAACTAACATGTTTCCTCAATCCGATTCCGCTTAAGGCGCAGGCGAGGGATCGGGGCCCTCGCCGTTGGAGTCAAGGATCAGCTATCAGCGATCAACTGCCGGGCCGCCTGGCTGTGATCGGCGATCAGGTTTTTCAGGTCCAGCCCTTCGACCTGGCCATCAATCACCCGCCACTTGCCGCCGATCATGACCCGGTCCGCCCGATCCGCGCCGCACAACAGCAGCGCCGAAACCGGATCATGGCTGCCCGAGAAGCGCAGCTCATCGAGTTTGAACAACGCCAGGTCCGCCTGCTTGCCCAGCGCCAGCTCACCGATGTCGGTGCGCCCCAGCAGGCTCGCCGAACCCCGGGTGGCCCAGCCCAGGACCCGCTCCGGGGTGATCTTCTCGGCGCCGTAACGCAGGCGCTGGATGTACAGCGCCTGGCGCGCCTCGAGGATCATGTTCGACGCATCGTTGGACGCCGAACCGTCCACGCCCAAGCCCAGGGGCGCCCCGGCGTCGGTCAGCTCGATGCTGGGGCAGATGCCGGAGGCCAGGCGCATGTTCGAACTCGGGCAATGGCAGATGCCGGTGCCGGCCGCGCCCAGGCGGGCGATTTCATCCGGGTTGAAGTGGATGCCGTGGGCCAGCCAGGTGCGCGGGCCGAGCCAGCCGACGCTGTCCAGGTAATCCACGGTGCGCAGGCCGAAACGCTGCAGGCAGAAGTCTTCTTCGTCGAGGGTCTCGGCGAGGTGCGTGTGCAGGCGCACATCGAGCCCGTTGGCCAGTTCGGCGCTGGCCGACATGATTTCCGGAGTCACCGAGAACGGCGAGCACGGCGCCAGGGCGATCTGGATTTGCGCGCCGTCGCCGCGCTCGTGGTACTGCCGAATCAGGCGCTGACTGTCGTCGAGAATCACCTGGCCTTCCTGCACCGTCTGTTGCGGCGGCAGGCCGCCGTCCTTTTCGCCCAGGCTCATGGAGCCGCGGGTGAGCATGGCGCGCATGCCCAGTTCACGCACGCTTTCGACCTGCACGTCGATGGCGTTTTCCAGGCCGTCGGGGAACAGGTAGTGATGGTCGGCGGCGGTGGTGCAACCCGACAGCAGCAATTCGGCCAGGGCCACTTTGGTGGCCAGGGCGAGTTTTTCCGGGGTCAGCCGCGCCCACACCGGGTACAGGGTCTTGAGCCAGGGGAACAGTGGCTGGTTGACCACCGGCGCCCAGGCCCGGGTCAGGGTTTGATAGAAGTGATGGTGGGTGTTGATCAGGCCCGGCAGCAGCACGTGCTCGTGGGCGTCGAAGACCTGCTGGCAGGGGCTTGAAGGCTGTTGGCCGAGGCTCAGGACTTCAACGATCAGACCGTCTTGCACGACCAGGCCGCCACGGGCGTCGAGGGCATTGCCGGTGAAGATGGCCAGGGGATTTTTTAACCAGGTACGGGTCGCAGGCATGGTGGCCGGCTCCTCTGAAAGTGGGTTCAGGTTAGCCAGCTCAGTGTTGCCCTGTCTGCTGATCCAGGGTCGCCGCCAGGGGCGAGGTGGGCAGTCTAGCGAAAGATTTGCCGGGGGACAAAACTTGCGGTTTGCCCCCCGTTGCAGAGCCTTGGCCGCGGGGTGCAAGCGCTGCCCGGGGCACTGGTTGCAGAGGTTGCGGGCTTACCAGGGGATGGTTTCGCCCTTGTAGTTGACGAAGTGATGCCCGCCCTTGCCGGTGTAGGCATTGACCTGGGCGATCAGCCCGCGGGTGCTGGTTTGCACGTCGATGTCGGCGCCTTCGCCGCCCATGTCGGTCTTCACCCAGCCCGGGTGCAGCGAGAGCACGGTCAGCTTCTGTTGCAGCTGGCTCACGAAACTGTTGGTCATGGAGTTCAGCGCCGCCTTGCTGGCCTTGTACAGCGCCAGCTCTGGAGCGTCCGGCATGGTCACGCTGCCCAGCACCGAACTCATGAACGCCAGCACGCCGCTGTCTTTGCGGATCTGCCCGACAAAGCGCTGGGCCAGGTTGATCGGCGCCACGGCGTTGGTGAAGAACAGCTGGCCGACTTCGGCCAGGGTCGCGTGGCCCGGCAGCTGGTTGTCCGGGCCCTTGACCCCGGCATTGACGAACAGCAGGTCGAACACCTGATCCTTGAGCTTGTGGCTGAGGGCGATCACCGCTTGCTGATCGTCCATGTCCAGCTGTTCGATCTGCACCTTGCCCAGGGCTTGCAGGGCCTCGGCCTTGTGCGGGTTGCGGACGGTGGCAGTGACCTGCCAGCCGTCTTCGAGCAGGCGCTGGACCAGGCCGAGGCCCAGGCCCCGGGAAGCGCCAATGATCAGAGCGGTTTTTGCCGTGGACATGAGGAGGTTCCTTGAGAAATGAGGATCACGGATTCGATGGACAGGCTTGTCCCAGCCGCAGTTGCAGCGCGGGGCGCAACTGGCCCGGTTCTCCGATGCGCATGCATGGGGCTCGAAAGGGCTTGACCCTGGAGCATACTCCAGGCTTTAGCCTGCGCGCTCCTTGAATCGATGGAGCGACATCTATGTGGACGACTGAGCAGTATCGGACCTTGGTCCGGGCCAGCGGCTGGTATGACTTGCTGGTAACCCTGGCCTTTGTCACCCCCTGGAGTTTCCTGGCTTTGCACGGGTTGCTGCAGGACACGGCCCAGGCCTTGCACCTGCCGGGCAGCCTGCCGCCTTTCGAGCCGACACACCTGTTGATGGCCAACCTGATGGGCTCGATTGTCTGCGTGTGGGCGGTGCTGCGGATTCGCGATCCGCAGCCGGTGTTTGGCCGTTATGACGCGGTGGCGCGCATCCTTTTCGCCAGCTGGCAGTTTTATGCCCTGGTGCACGGCGCCACCGCGTTGATCGGGGTGATCCTGCTGTTCGAGCTGGCCTGGTGCGTGGCGCAGCTGCTGCCGCTCAAAGACGGCGTCGGCAAGTTGGCTCCGGCCGGGCGTGCGCCGCTCATTTAATGCCCCGCCTGCCATGGCTGGCCCAGGGACACCGGTGCGTACAGGCGCGTGCGCAAGGCGTCCCGGGACAGCAGCACCAGCACCAGGATGGTCGCGGCATAGGGCAGCATGGCCAGCAGGTTGGCCGGAATCGCCAGTCCCAGGCCCTGGGCCACCAGGTGCAGGATGCTGGCCAGGCCAAACAGGTAGGCGCCAAGCAACAGGCGCCACACCCGCCAGCTGGCGAACACCACCAGGGCCAGGGCGATCCAGCCGCGGCCGGCGCTCATGTTCTCGGCCCACATCGGCGTATAGGCCAGGGACAGGTAGGCCCCCGCCAGCCCGGCCATGGCGCCGCCGAACAGCACCGCGAGCGTGCGCACCCGCAGCACCGGCAGGCCCATGGCACTGGCGGCGTCGGGGTTTTCGCCGACGGCCTGGATGATCAGGCCGACCCGGCTCTTGAGGATGACCCAGGCCACCAGGGCGAACAGGACGAAGGACAGGTACACCAGCGGATCCTGGGCGAACAGCATGCGGCCGATCAGCGGGATCTCGCTGAGCAACGGCAGTGCCAGGGGCTCGAATCCGGCCAGGGGCTTGCCGACCCAGGCCGCGCCGACAAAGCTCGACAGGCCGACGCCGAAAATGCTCAGGGCCAGTCCGGTGGCCACCTGATTGGCGTTGAACACCAGGGCCACCAAGGCGAACAGCGCCGACAGCAGCATGCCCGCGGCCATCGCCAGCAGTACCCCGAGCCACAGTTGCCCGCTGTTGAGGGCGACGATAAACCCCACCACCGCGCCGAACAGCATCATGCCTTCCTGGCCGAGGTTGAGAACCCCGCTTTTTTCACAGATCAGTTCCCCCAGGGCCACCAACAGCAGGGGCGTGCCGCAGCGGACCATGGCGTAGAGGATGTTGCTCAGCAGATCGATGTCCATCACAGGGCTCCGGCGGTTGCGCTGAGGGGCGTGTCGCGGCGTGCCCAGCGCAGGTTCAGGCGCGGCCGGTAGAGGATCAGTACGTCGCAGGCCAGGAGGAAGAACAGCATCATGCCCTGGAACAGCTGGGTGATGGCCTGGGGCAGGTTGAGGGTCATCTGCGCGCTTTCGCCACCGATGTACAGCAGCGCCATGAGCAGGCTGGAGAACAGGATGCCGACCGGGTTCAGGCGCCCGAGGAAGGCCACGGTGATCGCCGCATAGCCATAGCCGGGGGAGACTTGCGGCACCAGCTGGCCGATGGGGCCGCTGACTTCGCAGACCCCGGCCAACCCGGCCAGGGCGCCGCTGATCAACAGCACCAGCCAGATCAGGCGCTTGTGGCGAAAGCCGACGAAACCGGCGGCGCGCGCATCCAGGCCCAGCACCTTGATCTGGAAACCGACAAAGCTTTTCTGCAGCAGCACCCAGACCGCCACCAGGGCCAGCAGGGCGAAATACACCCCGGCGTGGACCCGGCCGTCTTCCATCAGCAGCGGCAGGCGGCTGGCGTCGCCGAACATCGCCGACTCGGGAAAGTTGAACCCGGCAGGGTCCTTCAACGGGCCGTGCACGCCATACAGCAAAAGGTTCAGGGCGATGTAGTTGAGCATGATGCTGGTGAGGATTTCATTGGCGTTGAAGCGCGTGCGCAACCAGGCGGTGAGCCCGGCCCAGGCGGCCCCGGCCAGGGTGCCGGTGAGCAGGATCAGCACCAGCGCCCAACGGCTGTGCAGCTCGATCAGGTTGACCGCCAGGGCACTGCCGGCCAGGGCCCCGAGCAGCAGTTGGCCTTCGGCGCCGATGTTCCAGATGCGGGCCCGGTAGGCCACCGCCAGGCCCAGGGCGCAGAGCAGGATCGGCAGTGCCTTGACCAGCCATTCGGAGAGACCATACAGGTCGCTGATCGGGGCGATCAGCAAGGTGTGCAAGGTCAGTATCGGGTCCTGTCCCAGGGCCATGAACAGCAGGGCGCCACAGCCCAGGGTCAGCAGCGCGGCCAGCAGGGGCGAGCAGACAAGCATCAGGCGCGATTGCCGTCCGCGGGGTTCGAGTGAAAGCAGCATGGACGACTCCGTTACGGCGCCAAGGCGGGGGCGCAAGGGGATGGGGTGAAATCGCCGGCCATCCAGCCGCCGATTTCCACCAGTGAGGTGTCCGCGCAGTCCTTCAACACCGACAGACGACCGCCGCACAGGGCGCCGATCCGATCGCTGATCTGCAGCAGTTCATCCAGGTCTTCGGAGATCACCAGGATCGCCGCACCGGCGTCGCGCAGGGCGATCAGTGCCTGGTGAATGCTGGCCGCTGCGCCCACGTCCACGCCCCAGGTCGGGTGCGCGGCGATCAGCAGGCGTGGTTGCTGGAGGATTTCGCGGCCGAGGATGAATTTCTGCAGGTTGCCGCCGGACAGGCTGCGGGCCGGGCTTTGCGCGTCGCCGGTCTTGACCCCGAAGCGCTGGATGATCTGCTCGGCCAGGGCCCGGACCCTGGATCGTCGAATCAGGCCGTGGCGCACCAGTCCCTGCTCAAAGGCGCTGAGCAGGGCGTTGTCTTCCAGGCTCAGCTCCGGCACGGCACCGTGTCCCAGGCGTTCGGCGGGAACAAAGGCCAGGCCCTTCCGGCGCCGCGCATCCGGATACAGATGGCCCACGGCCTGCCCGGCAAAACTGATGCGTCGAGCCTCGCCGGGTGCCAGGCGCTGCTCGCCGCTGAGCAGGGCCAGCAGCTCGTCCTGGCCGTTGCCGGCGACCCCGGCGATGCCGACGATCTCGCCGCTGCGCAGGGTCAGGTCGATGGCCTGGAGGGAGCAGCCGAACGGGTCGGGGCTGTGCCAGCTGAGGTGGTCGATGCGCAGAAAATCATGGCCGCCGCGAGCTTTGCGGTGGTCGGTGATCATCGCCGCTGCGTCGCCCACCATCAGCTGCGCCAGTTGCGGGTCCGAGCATTGCGCGGGAATGCAGTGCCCGGCCACCCGGCCTGCGCGCAGCACTGTGGCGCTGTGGCACAGGGCGCGCACCTCGGCGAGCTTGTGGCTGATGAACAGGATGCTGCAGCCTTCGGCGGCCAGCCGGCGCAGGGTCATGAACAGATCCTCGGCCTCCCGGGGCGTCAGGACCGAGGTCGGTTCGTCGAGGATCAGCAGACGGATGTCCTGCATCAGGCAGCGCACGATCTCCACCCGCTGGCGCTCGCCGATGGACAGGCTGTGCACCAGGCGCTGGGGTTCCAGGGGCATGCCGTAGCGTTGGGAAACCTCGCGGATCCTGCTTTCCAGCTGGTTCGGCGTGCCCTCGCCACGGCCCATGGCCAGGGCGATGTTCTGCGCCACGCTGAGGGTTTCGAACAAGGAGAAATGCTGGAACACCATGCCGATCCCCAGGCGGCGGGCCTGGGCCGGACTCGCGATGGACTGACGGCGCCCTTGCCAGAGCAGTTCCCCGGAATCGGCCTGGATCACCCCGTAGATGATCTTCATCAAGGTGCTTTTGCCGGCGCCGTTCTCCCCCAGCAAGGCATGGATTTCCCCGGGGGCGATGCTCAGGTCGATGGCGTCGTTGGCCAGGCAACCGGGGTAGCCTTTGCTGATCTGGCGCAGTTGCAGGCGCGGTGTGGGTCCAAGGGGCGCGGCGGAATTGGGCATGGCTGGCTCGACGGCTGGGCGGTGTGCCTGTGGATAAAGCAATTTCCTGGCCAGGGGGTCAGAAAAACCTGGAGGACGCTCAGGCGTGCACCTTGGGCGATGAGCCCAGCCCCTGGGCGAGCACCAGTTCGGGGCAAAGTGCTTGAAATGGCTCCTTTTTTGTCCGCTGGCGGGTGAGCGAAAAATGATCAGTTGCCTGCAGGCCCTGTGGCGTCAGGGGCTGGAGCAGCCTTGCACGGGTTATCCACAGCTTGCTCCACAGTAATTGTGTGCAAGCCGCCAGCTTGGGCATAAGCCGGGGACGGTTGTTTCCGAACCGCGATAAAGCGTTCTAAGCGGCTGTTTTAGCGTACAAAAAGCCTGGCTCCGGGACCTTTGGGCAAAAAATGAACAACGCCCGCAAAGCCACGTTGCAGAAGGGTTACAGCGCTATGTGCTCAGGTTATCCACAGTCGGGTGCACAGCAGATGTGGGCAACTGTGCCCGGGGCGCCCAGGTTATGCACAAGGCGCTCGGGCCGGCGTGGTGCGTTCAGCGCTGCAAGAGGATGCGTCCGCGGCTGAGGTCGGCCAGTTGCTGTTGCAGGGTGTCGATCAGCGTTTCACCCAGGGCCAGTTGCAGTTCCACGCCGTTGGCGGTGAACGCTTCATCCACCAGTAATCCGCCCAGTTCGGCGATGCGCAGTTTGACCAGGGCCAGCTCGCTGAAACTGCAGGCGCAGCGCAGTGGCACCCGGTTGATCAGGGCAATGCGCTCGGCGCCTTGCAGGCATTTGTTGGCGCCGCCGCCATAGGCTCGGGCCAGGCCGCCGGTGCCCAACTGGATGCCGCCGTACCAGCGGATCACCAGCACCGCCACCTGATCGCAGTCCTGGGCTTCGATGGCCGCGAGGATCGGTCGCCCGGCGGTGCCGCCGGGCTCGCCGTCGTCGTTGCTGCGGTACTGGTCGCCCAGTTTCCATGCCCAGCAGTTATGCGAGGCGTTGAGGTCACTGTGCTGCTGGATGAAGGCTTGGGCCTCGGCCGCGCTGCCGATGGGCGCGGCGAAGGTGATGAAGCGGCTTTTGCGAATCTCCTCGCGGTATTCGCACGGGCCGGCCAGGGTAAAGGGCATGGGCGTCAGTCTTTCTGGGCGGGTGTCAGGCCACAGCCTTTGAGAATGATGCGGATCAGGTTGTTGCCGGCCGCTTCGAAGTCCTGCTTGGTCAGGCGGCTGCGGCCGGTGACGCGGCAGATCTGGGTGGCGAAGTCGGCGTAGTGCTGGGTGCTGCCCCAGAGCAGGAAGATCAGGTGCACCGGATCGACCGGGTCCATCTTGCCGGCGTCGATCCAGGCCTGGAACACCGCGGCGCGGCCCTGGAACCAGGCGCGGTAGTCCTGGCTGAAGTATTCGCTGAGGCATTCGCCGCCGCTGATGATCTCCATGGCGAAGATCCGCGAGGCCTGGGGCTGGCGACGGGAAAACTCCATCTTGGCGCGAATGTAGCGGGTCAGGGCCTCGGCCGGATCGTCCTCGGCGGTGAGGGTGTTGAAGGTGCTGTCCCAGAGTTCGAGGATGTTGCTCAGCACCGCGATATACAGCCCCAGCTTGTTGGTGAAGTAGTAGTGCAGGTTGGCCTTGGGCAGCCCGGCGTTCTGCGCGATGGTGTTCATGCTGGTGCCTTTGAAGCCGTGACGGGCGAACTCGTCCTCGGCGGCCTGGATGATGGCCTCTTCATTCTTCTGCCGAATGCGGCTGGCGGGTTTGCCTGGGTGAGGAGTGCTGTGGGCGGGGACTTCAAAGGTCATGGGGGTTTCCGAGCCAGTCTGTGGGTGCAACCTGTGCGTTGATAGCGCACCCACGTGGATCAGACAAGCCTTGGCGCGACAAAAGCTTCAGTGGGCCTCCAGGCCGGGTTTTTCCGGCGCCGGATTTATGTCGTTCGGCAGGCTTTTGCCCTCCGGCAGCAGCAGGCACATGAGCAGAGCGGTGAGGCCGCCGCTGGTGATCGCCGAGTCGAACAGGGTCTGCACCACCTGGGGCAACTGGTGCAGCAGGTTCGGTTGTGCGGCGATGCCCAGGCCGACGCCGAAGGAGGTGGCGATGATCAGCATGCTGCGCCGGTCCAGGGGCGCCTGGGCGAGAATGCGCACCCCGGCGGCGGCGACACTGCCGAACATCACCAGGGTCGCGCCACCGAGCACCGGTTTGGGGATCTGTTGCAGCAATGCGCCGATCAGGGGGAACAGGCCCAGGCAGAACAGGATCAGGCCGATGTACAGGCCGACGAAGCGGCTGGCCACGCCGGTCAGCTGAATCACCCCGTTGTTCTGGGCGAAGGTGGTGTTGGGAAAGGCGCTGAAGCTGGCGGCGATCAGGCAACTGACGCCGTCCCCCAGGACCCCGCCCTTGAGCCGGCTTATATAGGAAGGGCCGCTGATGGGCTGGCGCGCCAGCATGCAGTTGGCGGTGAGGTCGCCGACGGTTTCCAGGGTGCTGATCAGGTAGATCAGGGCCAAGGGAACAAAGGCGCTCCAGTCGAAACTGAAACCGTACTTGAAGGGTTGCGGCAGGCTGATCAACGGCAGGTCGGGCAGGGGCTGGGGCTCCAGCTTGCCGCTGAGCCAGGCCACCAGGCTGCCCAGGGCCAGGCCGATGATGATGGCGCTGAGGCGAATCCACGGGGTGTTGCTGCGGTTGAGCACAATGATGCTCAGCAGCACCAGCAGGCCCAGGCCGAGATTGCCCGGGGCGCCGAAGTCCGGCGCATTGAAGCCGCCTCCCAGATCGGTGATGCCGACCTTGATCAGGCTGATGCCGATCAGGGTGATGACGATGCCGGTGACCAGCGGGGTGATGACCCTGCGCAGTTGCCCGATAAAGCGGCTGAGGACGATCTGCACCAGGGCGCCGAAGAAGCACACACCGAAGATCATCGCCAGGATGTCTTCCGGGCTGCCGCCCCTTTGCTTGACCAGGAACCCCGCCGCCAACACCGCACCCAGGAAGGCGAAACTGGTGCCTTGCAGGCAGATCATCCCGGCGCCGATGCCCCAGGGGCGACGCGCCTGGATAAAGGTGCCGACCCCGGACACCATCAGCGCCATGCTGATCAGGTAGGGCAGGTGGTTCGACAGGCCCAGGGCCGAGCCGATGATCAGTGGCGGGGTAATGATGCCGACAAAACTGGCCAGCACATGCTGCAGGGCGGCCAGCAGCGCGGCCAGGGGACGCGGGCGGTCGTTGAGGCCGTAGATCAGTTCAGTGGGGCGCGAAGGGACGGACGACATGGCAGGGAACTCGGGCTGAGGGTTCTGGATACCCTGGCCTGTGCAAAAAGCTGTCCAAGTGATCAGTTTATTCCTGCGAATATTGCTCCGGGCCTTTTAACTCGCGGCTTTGCCAGGGCCTGACGGCTGTTCAGCGGGTCGCCGCCAGGCTCTCCAGAAAGCTCTCCAGCACCAAGTGGGGGCGCCGCCCCTTGCGCGTGACCGAAGACAGGCTCAGGTCATAGAAGCGCGACTTGGGCTTGAGGGCGCGCAAGCGTCCCTGTTGCACCCAGAGCGCGGCGTAGTGGTCGGGCAGGTAGCCGATGTAGCGTCCGGTGAGGATCAGGAAGGCCATGCCTTCGCGGTCGGAGGCGCTGGCGGTGCAGTTCAGCGCCTGGTACTGGGCCTGGATCTCCGCTGGCAGGCGGAAGGTCGGGGCGATGGCGTCCTGGTCGTTGAGACGCTGATCGTCCAGTTGCTTGTCGTCGACATAGAACAGCGGGTGGCCCACCGCGCAGTACAGCAACGAGCGCTCGTCATACAGCGGCTGATACTCCAGTCCGGACAGGGCGCTGGCCTGGGGCACGACGCCGACGTGCAGGCGGCCGTCGAGTACCCCTTGCTCGACTTCGCTGGGGGCGATCATGCGGATCTGGATCTGCACATCCGGCCCGCGCTCCTTCAATTGCGCCAGGGCGTGGGTGATGCGCATGTGGGGCAGGGTCACCAGGTTGTCGGTGAGGCCGATGATCAATTCGCCCCGCAGATGGTGGTGCAGGCCGTTGACCTCGGTGCGAAAGCTTTCCAGGGCGCTGAGCAGTTGCAGGGTCGACTGATAGACCTCGCGGCCTTCTTCGGTCAGGGAAAAACCGGCGCGTCCGCGTTGGCACAAGCGCAGACCGACGCGCTGCTCCAGGTCGCTCATCTGTTGGCTGATGGCCGAGCGGCCGATGCCGAGTACGGTTTCCGCGGCCGAGAAGCCGCCGCATTCCACCACGCTGCGAAAGATCCGTAGCAGGCGGATATCAAAGTCGCTGACTTGCGCCAGCGGGTCGGCTCGACGGCTGCTCATAGTTTAGTGGGGGCCAGACTGAAGGTTATTAAAGTTGGATTTCACCGACTTTATAGCCGTGGCAACTTAGTCGCAACAACGCTTTTGTTCCTACGCCGCTTCATTGCCTTGCGAGGTTTTGCTCATGAACATGCCGGAAACCGCTCCTCAGTCCCTGGCCAGTCAGCTCAAGCTTGACGCTCACTGGATGCCCTACACCGCCAACCGCAACTTCCAACGCGACCCGCGCCTGATCGTTGGCGCCGAAGGCAGCTGGCTGGTGGATGACAAGGGCCGCAAGGTCTATGACTCGCTGTCTGGTCTGTGGACCTGCGGCGCTGGTCACTCGCGCAAGGAGATTCAGGAAGCGGTATCCAAGCAGCTGGGCACCCTGGATTACTCGCCAGGCTTCCAGTTCGGCCATCCGCTGTCGTTCAAGTTGGCGGAGAAGATCACTGACCTGACTCCGGGCAACCTGAACCATGTGTTTTTCACCGATTCCGGCTCCGAGTGCGCTGATACCGCGGTGAAGATGGTGCGTGCCTACTGGCGCCTGAAAGGCCAGGCGACCAAGACCAAGATGATTGGCCGTGCCCGTGGCTACCACGGGGTGAACATCGCCGGCACCAGCCTGGGCGGGGTCAACGGCAACCGTAAGCTGTTCGGTCAGGCGATGATGGATGTCGACCATCTGCCGCACACCCTGTTGGCCAGTAACGCGTTTTCCCGGGGCATGCCGGAGCAGGGCGGTATCGCCCTGGCCGACGAACTGCTGAAACTGATCGAATTGCACGACGCGTCCAACATTGCCGCGGTCTTCGTCGAGCCGATGGCCGGTTCCGCGGGCGTGCTGGTGCCTCCACAGGGCTACCTCAAGCGTCTGCGGGAAATCTGCGACCAGCACAATATCCTGCTGGTGTTCGACGAAGTGATCACCGGATTTGGCCGTACCGGTTCGATGTTCGGTGCCGACAGCTTCGGCGTGACGCCGGACCTGATGTGCGTGGCCAAGCAGGTCACCAACGGCGCCATTCCCATGGGCGCGGTGATTGCCAGCTCCGAGATCTATCAGACCTTCATGAATCAGGCGACTCCCGAGTACGCGGTGGAATTCCCTCACGGCTACACCTACTCGGCGCACCCGGTGGCTTGTGCGGCGGGCCTGGCGGCACTGGATCTGCTGCAGAAGGAAAACCTGGTGCAGAGCGTGGCTGAAGTGGCTCCGCATTTCGAGAATGCGCTGCACGGCATCAAGGGCGCGAAGAACGTGATCGATATCCGTAACTACGGTCTGGCCGGCGCGATCCAGATTGCCCCGCGTGACGGCGACGCCATTGTGCGTCCGTTCGAGGCCGGCATGGCTTTGTGGAAAGCCGGTTTCTATGTGCGCTTCGGCGGCGACACCCTGCAGTTCGGCCCAACCTTCAACAGCAAGCCGCAAGACCTTGATCGTCTGTTCGATGCGGTCGGCGAAGTGCTGAACAAGCTCGACTGATTCGATCCTTCTTATATAGAGGCAGGCATGAAGCGTTTCGTGCCTGCGCCTTCCCCTTTTTCAGGAGTCCCCGCATGAGTTTGATTCAACACCTGATCCACGGCGAACTGGTCAGCGACAACGGCCGTAGCAGCGACGTGTTCAATCCGTCCACTGGCAAGGCGATTCATAAAGTGCCGTTGGCCAGCCGTGAAACCATCCAGCAAGCCATCGACTCTGCCAAGTCCGCGTTCCCGGCCTGGCGCAATACGCCACCGGCCAAGCGCGCCCAGGTGATGTTCCGCTTCAAGCAACTGCTGGAGCAGAACGAGGCACGTATTGCCCAACTGATCAGTGAAGAGCACGGCAAGACGCTGGAGGACGCGGCTGGTGAATTGAAGCGCGGTATCGAGAACGTCGAATATGCCTGTGCCGCGCCGGAAGTCCTCAAAGGCGAGTACAGCCGTAACGTGGGGCCGAACATCGATGCCTGGTCGGACTTCCAACCGCTGGGCGTGGTGGCTGGTATCACCCCGTTCAACTTCCCGGCCATGGTTCCGCTGTGGATGTACCCGCTGGCGATCGTTTGCGGTAACTGTTTTATCCTCAAGCCGTCCGAGCGCGATCCAAGTTCCACCCTGTTGATTGCCGAGCTGCTGCATGAAGCCGGTCTGCCCAAGGGCGTGTTGAACGTGGTGCACGGTGACAAGGCTGCGGTGGATGCGCTGATCGAGGCGCCGGAAGTCAAGGCGCTGAGTTTTGTCGGGTCGACGCCGATTGCCGAGTACATCTATGCCGAAGGCACCAAGCGCGGCAAACGCGTCCAGGCACTGGGCGGGGCGAAGAACCACGCGGTGCTGATGCCCGATGCCGATCTGGATAACGCCGTCAGTGCTCTGATGGGCGCCGCCTACGGTTCCTGTGGCGAGCGTTGCATGGCGATCTCGGTGGCCGTGTGTGTGGGTGACCAGGTCGCTGACGCCCTGGTTGCCAAGCTGGTGCCACAGATCAAGGCGCTGAAGATTGGTGCCGGCACTTCCTGCGGCCTGGACATGGGGCCGCTGGTTACCGCGCAGGCGCGTGACAAGGTCAGTGGCTATGTCGAAGACGGTGTTGCTGCGGGCGCGCAACTGGTGGTGGACGGTCGTGGTCTGAGCGTGGCCGGTCACGAAGAGGGTTTCTTCCTCGGTGGCTGCCTGTTCGACCGTGTCACTCCAGAGATGCGCATCTATAAGGAAGAGATCTTTGGGCCAGTGCTGTGCATCGTCCGGGTCAACAGCCTGGAAGAGGCCATGCAACTGATCAACGATCATGAGTACGGCAACGGCACCTGCATCTTTACCCGTGACGGTGAAGCGGCGCGTCTGTTCTGCGACGAGATCGAAGTGGGCATGGTGGGCGTCAACGTGCCGCTGCCGGTGCCGGTGGCCTATCACAGCTTCGGCGGCTGGAAGCGTTCGCTGTTTGGTGACCTGCATGCTTATGGTCCTGATGGCGTGCGTTTCTACACGCGTCGCAAGGCCATTACTCAGCGCTGGCCGCAGCGCGCCAGTCATGAAGCGTCGCAGTTCGCTTTCCCTAGCTTGTAAGTAGTGAGGCGACAAAGGCCGGCCCTGATGGGCCGGCCTTTGCTTTTATGGGCTTTCTGACCGATATGACAGATTTATGAAAATAGGTGTTGACGGCGAATTATATGTCTCTATAATTCGCCCCACTTCCGGCGCGGTCGAAACGTAAAACTCCTTGAAATTCAACGAGTTACGAAGTTTTCGGCAGCGGTTACGCTTCAGTTCATCGAAGCCAGAAGCAGTTGATAAGGCAGTGTGTGGTCGCCTTGTTAACGATTCGATCGTCTCGGTCGAAAGCGGTTGAAAAGAGGTGTTGACAG
>Ga0194135_10000984_pt1 | contig 16616 bp, 7 predicted proteins | sample LitLau_LLRF_2013_FD_134024 | JGI IMG/M metagenome (GOLD analysis project Ga0194135, IMG submission 134024) | Freshwater sediment microbial communities in response to fracking from North America - Little Laurel Run_MetaG_LLRF_2013 (version 2) | ecosystem: Environmental > Aquatic > Freshwater >...
AATGGACTAATTATATTTTCCGAACCGATCAGTAAAACCTTACAACCTGGATGAATGGATATGCATGTAACATTATGTGTGTGATATAAGGAGACACTTAGCGTAAAATAAAGTATTTGTAATAACTAATAATAACAGAGGAGGGAAGAAATAACGGTAACCGTCCAATTACGATTATCCTTGGAACGATGTTGTTTCCAGAGAATAAAGCGATTGACTTTATGTAAGTTTGTGGGATAAAAAGAGAGAGGGAGGATATTAGAAATTCAGTTGGTGGAATTCATGAGAAGGTGATATGCTCGCACATTGAGAGAAGATGACTTTGGGAAATTCTTTCTGAAAGTAACAAAAGATTTCTTAAGTTTTGTGAAAAAGAGGAAAAAGTCGGAGAGCCAAATGTCTTCTCATAATCAATGACTCGGCATTATTTCCTCGCTTATTCTTCACGTCCAATTCAAAATCCAACCCTACGCAGTCTAATAGTAATCGTAACAGTGCTTTATATTCATTTTTCTTTCTCTTTGTTCGAGTCCAAGAATAAGAAGACGCGACTTCGAAGGAGCTATCAGGAGGAATAGAATAAGCTTCGTCCATTTACAATGTAGAATCTAGGATGTCTACACAGAACTCTGAGGAAATGATAATGTTGGTCCATGAATATACCTATATGGGTTCCACCACCTTGCCAAGTTAGCCGAAAAGTTGGACTTTTTAATGGTCTTTCCCGTTACTTCTTTACGAATTTCGGACCTTAAAAATCGTACCACCGGTCACTTCTTGATGATATAGTCATAGGGTACAGTGTAGGATGTAAAACCCCATTTAGACGCTATCTCTGCCCAACTCTTTCTTCATCTCAACCAAACGTGATATAGTCCTTTCGAGAGAGAGAGTAGTTTCTGGGCTTCCTCATCTAGTCCTGGTGCATATTCAGCCCGCTCACATAATAAAATGATTTAGTTCCAACCTCCTTCCATAAAACGATAGCCAGGAGGAGTGCCTACGAATGAAGTGAACACACACACATTCTCTCGAGAGAGAGAAAGAGGGAATGCATTTCTTCCAGGAATGAAAGTGAAGGAAAGGAGGATATGTTTTATTGGCGAAGAATAAAATGTAGCTCATTCAGTGTCCTTTTTAGTATAAGGAGAGACCATAAAGTCCGGCTGTGTAGACAACACTCACTCAAGAAAGAATGGAGGAAGAATTCTCGACGGGTCAATTTTTGAATAATGAGAATTTACGAGGAAATATTTGATGGTGACGACCATACGAAAGTGAATGGGTTTTATTGGACTCTCTTCACTCGGAGACTTTTACTGCAAGAGAAAACTCATATTCACCAAGCTTTCTTTTTCGAGAGAGATGATTTTATAAAACAAGACGAGCAGAACTTTCTCATAATATGCGCCTTATATATATATTTGTGTGACTGTGGTCGGTTTGAGTGGGCAAGTAAATCATGATGAATGCTAGACTGGCTTTCGTATATATACGAATGGAATAATAACACATACACACACTCGCTTACATTATATTACATTAGGAGATCTGACAGGAGACGCTTTTTTCCTCGTGCTACTCTAATAATGGTGACTTTCTTCCAAGACTCTACTACTACTATACATGTGTGTGTGTACATGACTCTACTACTTCTGTATACATATGCCTGTGTATTTGTATGGCGCATGCATGCATACGTAGAGAAGAAGAAGGAAGGAAAGCAGAACACACATTTCTTTCCATTTTTATATAATGCCACTTTACACGATTTCTCATGGGAATTTATTGCTCTCTTCTCCGTTTACATTACATGAGATGATACCACACCACCACCACCACCACCTCCAACTTTCTCCATGTCTTTTTTCTTCCGCACAGGAAGTGGCAGTCTTCGGTAGCTCCCAAGAAGGCCATTCCCACACTCACTCTCATATTCATTCCAACTAACAATAATAAATGCGGCCCTCTTCATCATAACTTAAGGGAGAGAGGTGACATTTTACTATCTCCCTACCACTTCCCTTTATTCTCACCTAGTCCAGCCAACAACGACCGTGTCCTCCTCTTTCCGTCTCAACCACCAAATATATAAAATGCTTCGTTTTATGCCGACCTTCTTTTTATAACAGAAAACATTATCTCTCGGCTGAAACAGGCTCTCGCAATTGAGATGAATGTTCAACTAGGGAGAATGCCGCAGTGTTTGCTTCTTCTCTTCGAGTTCAGTCGCTGAAAGGGCTCTACTTTAATGTTATTTACCATTAGAATTCTCTCGAATAAGTCACAATGAGATTTATGAATTCAAACAAATTACCACCTTTTCGAAATAATTGAAGTTGGAATGAAAAATCCATTTGCGTTCTAAGAGTAAACGTCGAAATATTTTGAAAGTTGAAAGAAACTGTTATTCTACGTAGGTTACCATTATGCATGTGCGAATTTGATCTCCTGACCTCACAATCATTAATGCCTGTCAAGCAATATTAATTACAAGGCGGATCTTCTTCCTTTTCTGAACCTGCCGACAGAAGTCTACAAATAATAACAAGTTTTCTACTTATTTCTCGTCTTCACTCTAAAGCGTCTTATCACACTTCTATGCTGCTGTATCATTCGCATCGTCAAGAAAGAGATGCTACGCACTTTATATACATCTACAGTGTGAGGGAACGGCAATTTATATTCTGTCCTGTGTAGTAGGAAGACAATAATATTATGTAGTTATGATTGTATATAGTTGAGTGTAGCATTTGATTTGACATCAATTAAGAAGAACGTGGTGGAAGATAAATTATATAGAGTCTGAGAAATTGGATTATGTGTGGGTGCACATTACACACAACAAAAGTTCATTAGGATGACAAGGTTGATGGTATTGAAATCGGTGAGTTTGTTTGTGTGTGTGTGTGTAGTCTTGACTAGTTCAGATGAAAAGGTTGGATTGTGTCTGAACACGAGAGAAGAACTGAGGAAGGAAAGAAGAAGAGGGTGCCTTTGGTGAGATCAAAACTATCCATCATCTTTCCTCATACAAAAATGTCATTACGAGTGCTTCCTACGAGTTTCCTTCTTCTACATACATCTCATTTCCCTCAAACTTCCCTTTGCTGTCACAGGGAAAAATGTTTCTCCAAGTGTACTTTCATATTACAGGAACAATCATCATCTCATAACATAAACAATAATATACAAGCAGTATGTACTCCATGTTCACAGATATATACGTACGCAGTCTCGCGTCGCATGCCTCTTATTTGTTCCCACTGGCCTTCCTACTCTTACAATGTTACAATAACAAAAATAAACGAACTATGTTCATTCATAATGACTTGCAGTCAAGTACACCACCAAATCTTATTTATTATTCTTATCATTTCAAATTGAAACATAATAATAATGTGCAATTTCTCTTTAGTTGATATTCTTGATACAAACACAAGTCTCTCGTTGCCAGTAGTCTTTCTCTGAAACTTTCACAAAGCAAAATGCACGTTTGTTTAGTTTGACTGATTTATGTCATTTCATTTGCAGATGTGGAATACCACACAGTGTATATAATAATAATAAATAGCTCGGGGTTTCTCAACGACGACGACGACATGAAGAAGAGGGCTTATTGTGGAAGTACAAAAGTACAAAAGTCAGTCATGCGTTTGAGGAGAAATAGCTTATTTCGCATTATGTAGAAATTTACATTAGAGCATAGGAACGACGTGCATTCTATAGACACGAGAAGTGAAAGTAGATAGTAACTCTGCTGACTGAGAAGGGATAGGGAGAAGAAACCTGTCCAGCGACTTTCTATACGTTACAAAGTATGTGTACTCGTTAATATCACCTACGTACGTAGTATATAAATTGATGTTGAGATGGATCGCGAGTGAATTCGAAGCAATAACGAAATTACCCGTTACAATGTTTTCTTTCTAAGGAATCTTCGTTTCAATTCATTAGGTTCAGAAGAATTCAATTTGAAGACGAAATGAGCCCAAACAAAGTGTAAAGTCTGGAGAAAGAAATAAGACTTCTCAAGAGACTCGCGGAGGAGAAAGGGTAGATTACCTAAACTAAATAAACAGAAAGTGAGTTAGGACAAGTTTGGTAGAAATCTCTTCAACAATCCATCCATTTCTTCTTTCTTGAGCACCAACAACCTGGACTCAGTTGTATATGTGTTATCAATACGACGACGACGACGGATTATCTCTCCTACTCTTTATTATCACTACCACATCATATCTTTCTCCTACTTCTACTTATGAAGAACTACTTCCAATCTAATTCAAAAATATTGAACAACCGTCGTAGCAGTGCACATAGCATAAAACCGGAAAAACTTGATAATAATGGATTGTATACTTTATTATTATGAGATATAAATGGTGAGTAGAATGATGATATGAGACGGAGAAAGGGTTGTTGCTCAACAAGAAGTTGTCTACTGTGGTTGTGGTTCAAGAGGATCTTGGTTTCATATGATGTTTAGATCATCGTCGTCGTGTCTTCCGGTATACATTTTCAAGAGCTATTTTCCTGCAAGGCAATCTCTCTCTCGTAGAATGAATTACATTTGATTTCTACGAGAGAACAACTCAATAATAGACTTCTCTAGAGCTTTTGTATAAGTTTTCATAAAATAAACTAAAAAGGTTTATAAAAGCCCTCAGGATGGTGAAAGATGAGAGATTGATCTGAAGTGGAAAGCGTGGTAGTAGTCTCGCTCACTACCACTCCAGGATTTCAGGAGCAAACACAGATCATCATCATGAAAGTCCATCCGTTCTCATGTGTGTCTGCCTGTGTATCCATCCATCTGGCCAAGTTTGCATTCTGATGATGAACAAACCTCTGCTGCCGTGTTATATTATATACTTCTGGTCTTTATGGTATGTTATGTTTACCCAAGTTGATCTTCATGAGAAGTTTTGTTCGGTCATTCGTCCAGCCTCTTCCCTACTCTCTCTCTCTCTCTCTCTCTCTCTCTCTACGAATCTTTTGTACTTGGATTGTTTTTATTATTATTAAAGTTGGGAGATATACATGATATACTTATAGTCGACTGTGTGTGTGTGTGTATAGCACTCTTGCTCATCCATTTTTCACTGGGAATATTTGCCTTTGCAATGGAAATGTTGTGTTTTTAGGGTCTCTTCTACCAGAAGAAGATCTCTCATAAGTTGTGTCCTCTCATGGCTTCTTGTTAATAATTCGTTTATCTTTCGAGTCCAGAGACGAGAGAGAGAGAGTGGGAGAGGGAGAAAGCATTAGTCGTTCCTTCCCTGGCATAACAGGCAATTAATATTTGCTCCGATGTGCACGTAACTTTCTCTTCCTCTGTTTACATACTCAACTGAACCGAACTTGATGGAGTTTTTTGGAGTCCTGCGTGTGTGTGTACGTTTGTATGTTTTTTCTCCAAAATAGATACAACTCATAAACTTACGTACACACACACACAACAACGACAATTAGGATGCTTTTAATATAAACCTTTTCTTATAGTCATGAAAAATTCATCAAGTTATTCAAGCGAGGTAGAAGATGAGAATTTGGTTTCTTATATTTTTGTTAGGGTACTATATGCGACACACACTCGGAATTTCTGTATACCTTTCTGTAGGTGTATGTCCCATATGTATTTTTATAGACTTAGCCGTCATCCAATGACGGAGACAATGTTTCCAACTGGTATTATTTGTGTTTTTAGTAGTAACAAAATAAGCAAAACGAAGGTTATTTGCTTTAGTGCGGAGGTAGTTTTGAGTTTTAGTCAACTGGAAATGAGAAAACAGAGACTCATTAAAAATACAGTGGGGTTCCAGGAGATACTTTTATCCTGAAACAAATTCTGTATTTTTGAATGTACGGGTAACCTTAATCTTCTTTTCATCACGTAATTTGTCAGTCTTTCATAAACCACGCGCTTTTTAAGGTTCTTAAAAAATGACACAAATGTATGCAAATGTATTCATGAAAAACACGCTGGTGAACTTTTCCACAGCTCTATACATTTAGGCATATACGTATGTATCTACGTATGTACGGTACAGTCCGGTACACTGATCAGATTGGGTTTCGTGGACGCTCTTTCCTCCGTCAGAGCTTGGAAATGACTCTAATAATGCTCTCTTATTCGGAGTTTGTTTTGATTCCGTTATATGTTAATTTTGTGTGAGCTTTCTCGTAAATAATGGAAGAAAGAATGGGGATTTGTTTTTAAACGAAGTGAAAGGTTGTGTAAGGAAAGAATAAGCGTTGCGTGGAGAGTAATTGAAAACAAGTTTTGATGACCTGGATTGTCGTAGAAGTTGAGGTTTCTTGAAGGGAAAGGTTCATGAATAAGTGAGCAGTTGGTAGTGATTGTTATTCACTATGTAAATGTAATGGGGTGAGACTGGTCATATTTCTCGAGTGGAGGCAGCAGGGGATCCTTCGACGTAATAGACGAGAATTCCTAAAAATTCAAATGGGGCTGGGAAGAGAGAAGTTTTGGTTCACAAAAAATGGAGGAGAAAACCATAAAGTTGGATTTTATTGAGCGAATCCCATTCCATCCTTGCCTAATTCAGATGGATTATCATAAGAGAGCAGGCAGAAACAACGGAGGATAAAAAGAAAGACTTCCTTCTTCCAGATACGAATACATTGTCTCTGGTTTATCTTCTGTGGCTGTACCCCTGCTGACTTGACTTGAATTCATTCAACGATTCAAGAAACCGTTTTTCCTAACGCCATATCATTCTCTTTCTCTTACATAAATGCATACGAAGTTACTGCTGCTTCTCTTCAGCCCTGCTGCTTCTACACCACAGCTCCGCGTTCTGTTGTGCTTTCTTCCAAGAACTTATATTGGACTACTCGAGATTTAGAAACTGCCTGCAAAGGAGGAAATTTATTCCAAAAAGAATTCTGGGATTTCTAAATGGACGAATTATTATTATGCTGTGGCAATTTACTTATACTAAAGCGCTTGTACTTCAAGTCTTGTACAGTGAAGCTTTATATGTATAGTGTGCCTTATTTAGGAGCCAGAGATGTATCTCGAACGATATATAAGTCCGTGTAAGAGACCCAGGAAGCTTACATAGCGCGGCGCATGGCGTATGGTTTTAAAACGAGATATTTGTTAGAAAGCCCGTAGACTTGTGACGAGAGAGTAAAGGGAAATTTAGAGAAATATGAGGATGACCCATCTGAAAGTCTCATATTTTCCCTTTCTAAATCTTTCGTGAGAATTAATGAAATAGTTTTGTGAGAAGAGAGAAAGAAAGGAGATAAATCCCTGATGACTGATTCAGGGATTCCATTCGAAGACGGAAGAAGAAGAAGTTGGTTCAATGCTTCCACCGCATTACCAGACCACTGGTACTGCTTCTCCTGGCTATGTATACACACAGTCGCCTGGCAGGCTGTGATAGAAGGTGAAAGTCTTCTTCGGGTAGATTCCTTTTCTTTCTTCCACAAGAAATGAAATAGAATAGTCAATGGTCAATAGCAAATCGCACCTCGACAGACATCTCATCCCTGAGTATGTACGATATGGATATTCTGGAAATAAACCCTCCTTTATCCCTTCTGGCTCAGTCAGCCTTATTCCCTCTAAACTAATCGTCGTTTTGTGACTGTAAAAATAGGAGCCTCTCTCTGCCTCCCGTATATATGTATGTATGGAGGAGCAGTCCTCGTGGAATATTACATGAAAAACTAGGAAAAATAAGGAATAGGATTGACTCTTTGATAAAAGCTGGACATGGGACATCCCTCTGGAACTTCCAATCGTATGAAACACACTCACACACACACAGGCTTTGGATTCGACTCAGCTTAGCGTTCAATTTATTTTTTCTTACTTGACTTTCCTTCGTGTCTTTCAAAGAAATGAGAGTGTACGTCTTCTTCTTCTTCTTCTTCTTACAAAAATATTATTCGAATTCCAAATGGAATTTCATCAATAAATCTGCCCGTTTTGTTCTTCCACTCCTTTCTATTCTAAGTGACTTGAGAATTGACATTCATTACGGTGGCGTTATTTCATGTAAAAGCTTCTTCCTTCCCAACAACTCATGATATGTCGCATAGAATCTGAACGAATCACTCTAACTGATCTAGGATGGGTTTTTGGGGAATTTGTAGGAGCGGCATTTTGTAAAGTCCCTGGACTAACTAACTTTTTTGTAGCTGCTTAAGGTTTTTGTCAGTCAGAATAAAAAGTTAGTACTTTGTACTTTTGAAGAAGACGTACTTATTGGGAGAATAAAAGTGAGGCAGTTCTTTCTCTCCACTTAGCCATCAATAAAACATACTTTAGTGGTAATGGCATACTTAGAGAGTTTTTGAAAGTCGGAAGAGAGAGAAGTCAAGCGGGTCCTCGGTCGGTCGAAGCTTTTATTCCAATTTTCACTCAATTTGGAGCCGAAGTACTCTCCAGTCAACTTTCTCCCCAAAAGATGAGGAAACTTGTTGTAAATTCGATTGTGTCATTTTGCCAAGTGAATAAAGAAGCGGCGAGCAGGGACAAAAAGTATTTGAGGAGAAAGTCCGATAGTCCAGTCTAACTTAATGTTTTTTAAAAGGGACTTCTTCTCCAAAGCCAAGTTGCCCTTTCTATGAAATAAAAAATACCTTTCGGCCCTTCAGAATTGACTATTTTGAAGGAAACCCTTTTTCCATCACAAAAGAAAGAGCTCCTCTTATTTCATTTCCAAGTTTTCTCCTTCTAAAAAGGCGAAAAGGGAAAGTTCTGACTTAACGAGTGTTACACTGGTTGGAAGGTGAGCCTCATCGTCCGTATACACACGCCTATATATATATAAATATATGTATCTGAATGCATGTATAGTGTCTTCCCCAAGTTTCTTCTTCTAGGAATTCGCCATCAGATGAAAATAGTAGTACACAGGATCTTATTACTTACTCACCTTTTTTCGATAACTCACTCACTTGATAGTGCAGCCAAGCACAAAGGAGTCCCTTGACAAAACGAAAGAGTTAAGGTTAACCAAATAAAACGAATGCTCACATGAGTATTAAGCTGGTGTAACGTAACAAGCAACAAAGGCCAGCGTAATCTCTAGTGAATTCCTACCTAAAGATCACTTTTATTATTAAGCATTATTGAACTACGAGATGAAGTAAAAGCACACGCTCTCACATTCAGACACAATGTACAAAATGCAACCTTCATATATAACACTCCTTAACATTAACAGCATTGTATATACTTCTGCTTGCATTAACTCCCTACATACTTAAACATGTGCGTTTGTGTCATTTCTCAATAACTTTATTAAATAACCAAAGAAAGAGTAAGAAAAGAAAAGTTTGAACTTGCAAAGTCTAAAGTTGTTCGGACAAGAATTCTTCTTCGACTGTCCCTTAACAAAGGAGAGGGACTGTCCATCATCCAATGTAGAAACGGAAGCTGTGAAATGTACTATAAGAAGGGTTGGCTCTTATTTATTTGTATCTTTTGTGGACCCAGCAGCAGCTCCTATACGAATCCATATATACACACAGACATGCATAGCAAGAAAGAGAGAGATATATATATATATAGATATATGCGAGAGACCTCGCGATTTACTTTTTCATGTGTGTCGAATGTCAATTCAGGAGGATTTTAGGAAGTGGAATTGAAAGGAGAGAGAGCAAGGAAAGTTTTTTATTTATTGTAGGGAATTGTATATGTATGAAGGGTAGGGAAAGAGAGAGAGGCGACTTGTACTTGCTAACTAAAGAATGGGCTGGATTCTGTCATCGAAAAGTGACTACGTAAAAAGTCGGCAAGCCAGAGCGAGTAAACTTTGTAGACTTTCTTTATTCTTGTCATTGGGTTATTCAAGGGAAAGTTGTTGGTGTCCAGGAGAAGTTGATTTAGCAGTCAGGGCACGGGGAGAGGAGTGCCTTTGCACCCTAATTTGGTAGCTTGACATCAAGAGATTGACATAATAGTACGGGAGGTCAACGTCGAAACATGGGAGCCAATTGCTATTCCTCGGGAGCAACGTGTATATTCTGATTCCGCTACTTGCTAATGTGTAAAAAAGTCTAAAGAAGGCTGTGTATGTGGATTCAAAGTTCATGGCGTGAGTGGAATCCCTTAAACTCAGTCTCTTTGATGAATCCCCACTCTTCATGAATCCATTAGGATCCTTATACTTCTTCTTCTGCTTTGTTATAGCCGTATATTCTTCTTCTATATTTCTCATATGTATTTATATTCCCTTTTGAGGTCCTCACTCGCAGCACCACCTTCATTTTCATTCCAATTCCTACTACTACACAACATCTTTACTTATTCATCTACAAGTTGTGCTTGTGGTCTTAATAAAATGGTAATAATTCCCCAATATCTTCACATTCAACATTCTTGTGGTCGATTCACATTTCCAATTGAAACTCGAGACTTATTCTGTACATATACCTATATGTAATACGCCTGTGTGTGGCTGCTCATACCGGAATATCAAGTGGGAGAGCAACTTCAAAAGGAATCAATGAATTCGATATAAGCAATAGCAATAGTAGCTGGATTCAAGATGCTCAAAATAAGTGAGCCTATAGACGGAGCCCTACTATGTATTAACAAGATGTACGTATGGATGTGGGCAGAAAAAGAAATTGTAAAAATTGGAAGTAAATTGCCATACATTTTCTCATCTCTCGCAAGCTGGTACACATAATGCATTTCAATTGGTCTCTGTATCTCGGCGGATATATAATAAATATATTTGCTTCCGCGAGTTATATTTCTGCGCGTTTATTTACTCCTTCTTGTTATATAAATACAAATATTACATATATAGATAATGTAGCGTATTGCGTATGTATTCTTATTGCACAATATGTTGGAGAAAAAAATAGTTGGGCGATCTAGAAGTAGAAGTGAATTTTCTTTGAAATAATGAACGAACCATTGGCGTCTATCTGTATTCTTATCCTATATTCTGGTTATTGCTTTTTGTGAGCCTATTCAGCATGAGTTTTTGTGCAATACATAGTAAACACTCTGTAGACAATAAATGTGTATACGCGTGAGCCTATATATATATCTATTACTATAAAATATATTATATATATTGTGGGCGATGCCAGAGAGTTCCATCAACCGCTTGCCTTTCTCATTTTCTTTTCCTTAAAGTTGGAGTAGTAGTGGCCGATGTGCAGAGTCTGGAGGAATGATAAATTACCTAATTTGGAGGGCTCAGGTGGTCAATTGCTTTATATAAATCGGTTCTTCACTTCAACCAGAATAACAAACGGCGTTGACAAATTGAAATTTCAGGATGCTCTACAGGCATACAACAATCTCTAGTCTCTCTCTCTGTGTGAGGAAACCCCGGTGCACTTCAAGAACAATTCACCAGCGATTGGCTTTACACTCTCTCGGATCCTCAGATGATTTCCTTGCGTAATGATGCCCAGCAGTCAATCGTCCGCCTCACATAATATGAACTGCTCCTTAAACCGTTACTCAAATTCATCCATTCATTCTCTTCAGAATTAATGGGATTCTCCCAAATTGCATTATTGCATACGATGCACGAGACGAAGACGTAAAATAATGAAAATGTTGGGTTTTATTTTCGGCTACTTTACAAACCAGCCATATAGCACAAGCACACACACATGCCTTCCTAACTTCTCTCTGAAGGATCATCATGAGCCGAGCAATTAGAGTGGAAGATAAATGTGCATACCGTAATGTGGTTTCATGTGGGTGGAGAAGATGCAATTGTGTTTTTCATTTACCTTAAAAAGAACCTTAAATTTAGCTGAATGAATGTGCCTTATTGTGCCTGTCATAACTCAAAGGGAGAAATGAGCAACGCAGTAATCACATCAGGAGGATTCTAAATTCTAATAATCTCTATATCGTCGTACCTGAACTGCGAGAGAGAAGGGTAGTAGGCACAGAAATTAGATTAACACAAAGTTCAAAGTAAGAAAGAGCAACAGTTTGGTAATATTACTTTTGTAGTTGGTCACTCGAGAGTTCAATAGACAACGACGACGGTTGGTTTAAACCCGTAATTATTGATTTCTTTTCAGATAATTGGTTGCTTTTGAGCTCTTCGCAATATATTTATATATTAACCTATAGTGTGATATGCGTTACTGATAATCTGAAATGAGGAAGTTCAAGATGTGAAACCACCTTTCCTTCTTCTTTTATTGTCGATTGACGCCTAACCATGGTTTACTGTGTTGGCTCTTTATAATCTTATTATGCCTCTACGTGAATGAATATTTAATTGGAAACTTTTTTTATCTTTCATGTAAAGTTGTTTTTTATCTTGAAAGGAACCCTCACACAAAACTTCATGTTTTACTCCGTGAAACTTGACCTTACTCACAGCATATATTGATTAAAGAACACCTTGAGCGTGCATGCATTTGAATTTAATTTGATTTCTGTCAGGTATTTTTAAACAAAGTTTAGTTTCCTTCTCGTGTAATCAAATCAGATGGCCGTGGTGGTTAATATTTATGAGGGGAGAGTGTGTTTGTGTTGAGTAAAAATAATTTACATTCGAAAGCGCAGGGTTAACTGGAACTGGTCATAGCATCGAGTTCTGTAAGTCAGATTTCTTCGAGAAAAAAAGTAAAAGATCGACTGTGGTGATCTTTCGTAGTATGAGTGAGTGTTAAATATGCCCAAGGACAAGTGAAATGGAGAGTGTGTGTAAGTGAAAAGGAACTCAAGTCAAAAGTGGAATGAACGAGAATGCAAATGAAGTCTGAAGGGTCTCTCGTTTTATCACAAAATTCAATCTGGAAAGGGGCAATTTAAAATTCTAATTGTTATTATTCAATCCACGACACACCAACATGGAAAGAGGAACTGAAACATCCTCCTTTGGTTTAACCCATATCATTAAAAGTCAACTAAGGGATTCATTAAAACACCGGTGGTACTATAAATGAACGCATTTGGGTAATAATCCACTCCAAAAACACAACTTGGTTTTATAGATTCCAGTTCAAGTTCATGACTTTGAATAATAGACGAGAACAAGGCCACAGAGTGTTAGTTTAAAAATAATGAATTCAGAAAAGAGTCAAACAAGTTCAATCACTACAACACACACACACACACAAGAGTTTTGACATTAACCTAGGCTTTGTATTTTAGAGAGATAATAAAAGAAAAAAGCTTTTCGTGTGGTTCCTGTTTGTGTCCCTCTTCCCTCATGTTTGTAGATTTATTCAAAAGTAGTTGTATTAGGCAACGTAGTTAGACACGGTAAAAATGTTGAATGTGTGGCTAGGTAAACTCTCTGGGTAAGTGTAGATGGATAATAAGACGGGACAAAAAATGAGAGCATTAATTTAGTTACATACAAACCACCTAGAATGAATGAAGGAAAGAAAGAGTTAAAAGTTTTGTTGAAGGGTCATGTAAGGGCTACACTTGAATTTTTAGTGAAGTGGATATGTGTGGCCTTGAAGAAGGCATAGAGAGAGACGAGAGAAAGATTGGTGATAGGATCTTAAGATGAGACAGGACTGTGAGACCGGAAGAGTGATTTGGACTCATCAAAGCAAAAGAGTCTATAATGCTTCTGTTGTGTCTAAGCATGTGATTAATAGGATTGGAAAACAACTGAATGATTGAAGAAGATTTACTTTCGAAACCAAAAACTATCTTGAGGCTTATTGCGAGTAACAACACACAGAGATCAAGGCACAGAAGGAATTGAATAGGTAAATGGATACACTTGAGTGGAGGAGGTATTAAGGAAAAGGTAGTTCATCGGTGGTTATAAATATAATTTCATTTAATGGAATGATGTCTGCTTAAATAAATCTATATTTGGATGAACTCACATCTGCTTTCCTCAGTTTTACGGCTTTTCCAGCCATAGTCATCCTCCTGATATATATAATAATAATGAAGATGATTGCGGTTGGATTTTGGAATTAGGCCGGATACGCAATGTGTTCGGTTATTATTATATACGCACAGTAACTGAAATATATTGTAAAAACATTCATTTATTTAGGGAAAGAGTGAAGATGTGTTGGGTATACAATTAAGAAGCCCTTTTTAGTCAATGTATTAGATATATTATATTAAGTAAGTCAGGTTGTGCTTAAACTCAGCGTTAAGGATGATTCCCGTTTTCGATAAGACTTTTAAGACTTTGTATGAGACGTGACCATGTATATAGTGCACGTATATTGACCAGAAGACGAAACATAAAAATAGTGAAACTAAAGAAAAGGAAAAAAAGGTTCTTACTTATCACCACTGACCTATCTTAAGTACTTATTACGTGAAGCCAAATTACCTTTTCTGTTTCTCAATATACCCTTGGTTGCATTGCATATTCAGTTGTGCATCTTTTCTTTTTACAAAGAGGATACATATTTCTTAACTACAAAGGGAAGAATTCATCACAGAAGGATTGAGATAATAAAAATACTTTGTGTAAAGAGTCTGCTTGCCTGCCGTGTGGGTCAAAATAGCATGAAAAATTACAGAATTGGAAGATGTAAAAACATGTAAGATGTGTAGAATATACTTCTTTCTGATTTGGGTCAGGGATTTACAAAATTCTCCCATTTGGGTAACAAACAGCTCAGTAAATTATTAAGATCGTTAAAAAATGCTACACAAATACGGGTTGAAGGTTGAAGATGCGAGACGACTGGATGAAGCACAGACTAGGTCATGTTGTACAAACCATATACCTAAGTATAGACCACGAGAAAGGTTTAAATTGGGATTTGGATTTCACAGATTTAAGAAAAGGCATTTATTTATTGTATGCAGACGATCCCTAAGTTGATCTTGGTTTGACAGAGAGATTTTTTTAGGCTTGAGAGTTATTTGGGCCTACCCGTTGGGTATTATTGGCCCTAACTTTACTTTTTAAACGAAAAAGTACCTGAGACTCTTCTGCTTAAACACAGGAGCGTCATTAAATTCCCATGATTTGTGTAGAAGGATGTTTGCTGCAAGTGTTTTTACATTCACTGATCCACCAAATCAACTCTCATCTTTTTACGGGAAAACAATAATTTTAGTTGAAGGACACTCTCAGCTTTTTTAAACCTTCAAATGTCTAATTAACCGTAAATAGTAGGGAATGTATACCTCGAGTCTTTTCAAGTTGAGAATAAGATTCCGTTCCGTTCTCCTTTCGACAATTGTCATCGTCGTCCCTTCGTTTTCAGGTGTGGACATGGACCAAAACGTGAATCATGCACTATCATCATTTCATCATCATCCAGTAAAAAACTCGTATATTGATCTGCTTTTGTGACTGGAATCAATTACGATGGATCTTCATTCACAATATTTTGGGACCAAAAGGAGAAGAAGGCATTATTGTAGCAGATTTAAGGAAATTGTTTTTATTACAAAACAACGCCGATATAATCTCATTAACCTGCACACACGAAAAGTACAATGAAGCACCAATCTTTCCTTAACGTTACCCGGCTGATTCTTTTTTATTTGCTTGTCATGATTATATTTCTTGGTTTCACCAACGACATCACTCGTTATACTCGGAGACATGAAAACTCTGTGGAATGAAAAGTATCCCAAACAATGAAATAATTCAAATAAAAGTTGAGAGTACAAAAAAGAGACTCGAAAAATAAAGACTTCTTGTACAAACACACAAACATAACATCCGTGCGTCGTGTCTACAATAATTATTATTGTCTTGATGATGAGAGAGTTGTGGTCTTTTTAATTTGGAACTTTGTTTCCGTTGTTGGGTGCCTTTTTATATTTTATTACTTGATTTCATACCTGATTTTTTTTGCTTTTTTCGTTTTCATTCAGAATTTCAATCAACCCTTCTGCTTCACATCAAATCCGATTTGTTATCGACTCCCCGCAAATACCCACTTTATTTTTCATCCGTCAACTGGCGATATAATAAAGTCTGAAAGCTGGACAACCTACGCTCTCTCATTCAACTCCATCGGCCCGATCTCATAATCGGTGGCTGTGGACGAAGTGACCTCCTCCTCCTCCCTCAACAACAACCCAGAAGGATGGAAAGGCGTGGACGTCCTAGGAATATCTTGTAAGATCTCGAGATTTAATTAGCATGTGACTTTTTGAAACAGGTTGGGAACTACGGATCATCATCAACTTAATGATATCAGAAAACCCGTGTAAAATAAAATGCAGTCTCATGCAACCAGAAGCAAAATATCACCCTCATTTCATTCTTCCTTCGAATGTACAAAAAGAAGGGACTGGAGAGAAAAATAAGTTTCAATATCGGAATTATGCACTTGTATACCTTACACAGCAGCGTGTCCCTATTATTTCATCTCTCCCCACTCGTCTTCGTCTTCTTGCAACCTTGTTCACTTAATGCGTAATATTATCTAGAGAAATATTTCCTATAAATTGAGGTAAGCACTAACCTACGAAATGTGCAACCTGCTGGGTTTACTTCATTTATTTCCATCAAAAGAGAAGGCCCTACTTGTCTATCACAAAGTGTAATCAAGAAATCCCAACAACTACACAGCCTGAAATAGGTCCATATATATTTATAGCAGCAGCTAGTGTATGCATTGCTATACAGCATTGTGCAAATCATTAACTATACGATCGAACAAAATCCAAAGCCACATAT
>Ga0194135_10000985_pt1 | contig 16613 bp, 17 predicted proteins | sample LitLau_LLRF_2013_FD_134024 | JGI IMG/M metagenome (GOLD analysis project Ga0194135, IMG submission 134024) | Freshwater sediment microbial communities in response to fracking from North America - Little Laurel Run_MetaG_LLRF_2013 (version 2) | ecosystem: Environmental > Aquatic > Freshwater >...
GGGCTATTCGGTGAGCCTTGCTTGCCACTGAGAGGCATATCAGGGGCATCCGTTTCCAGCACCAAAGCAGCTAATGGCAGTTGCGCCACTGCAGTGCGGGTTTTATTAGCGCGCGCATAGGTAATTGTGCCACCAATACCCAAGTAAAAACCCAACGCCCAATATTGTTGCGCTAGCTGAAGGCTACCGCTAAAGGCGTGAATAACACCGCCCTTTTTGAGCTTATATTTTTTTACAGCCAACAACAATTCAGTGTGTGCGTTGCGGCAATGAATAATAACGGGAAGCTGTGCGGCTATAGCCGCGCGCAAATGCACCTCTAAAATAGCCTGCTGTTTTAGCATTGGAATATCAATAAATGCATCCAAACCGCATTCACCTATTGCAACACAACCCGTTTGTTCAGCTGCCGAGATTAATTGTGAGAATAACTCTTCGTTGCTGACGCATTCATTACCCCACCAAGGATGCAAACCTACGCCAAAATAAATACCCGTGAAACTGCTACTCATCGTGGCTGCATGCTGCCATTGTGCAGGGTTCACGCCAGGTATTACCAATTGCCTCACGCCCAATGCTTGGCAATTGCGCCAAATGCGTTCGCGATGCACATCGAACTCGGTAAAATCAAAATGGCAGTGGCTATCAATATACATAATTTGAACCGACTAAATAGGCTGTGACGATAAACAACAAATATTTCACTGTAATCAGTTACATCCTCTGCCTATAATATTTTGTGCGATTTTTTTCAACTATTTTTCTCAAGTTACTACAAACAACGAAAGCATTCATAGCAATTAAGGCTATATTATAAAAACCAGCCAAGGTGGCAATGATCTGTGCAGGAGGATGTAGCGTTAATGCTTGACGACTCACTCAAAAAATTCCAGTTAGGACTGGTTTATCTTTTTGCCGTACTCGCGCTATTTGGTATTGGGCCCTTTGTGATTCTGCGCTACTTGCACGGCCAAGTTTTACACGCGCTGCTCGATTTAGGCATAGTTACCGTGGCTGTGGGTATTGCTCTTCATTCCTACCAGCGAGGTGAGGTCGCGACCTTCGCCATGAATTTAGCCGCGGGCTTTTATACCTTGGGTGCAATAACGGTCGTCTATTTAAATAGCCCCATTTTTGTGTTTTGGATTTTCCCCGCAATTCTGTCCAATTTCTTTCTCTTGCGCCCTCGGATTGCTGTTGTTGTTAACCTCTGTTCTATTGTTGCGATTATTCCAATTGCCCTACACCTCAATCAAACGCTGGATAGATTTGGCATGTTGTCATCATTGCTGATTGGCAGCACTATGGCCTATTTGTTTGCTCATCTCACCGAGCAGCAGCGCAAGCGTTTAGAGATATTTGCATCGCAAGATCCGCTCACAAGTCTAGGCAATCGTCGAGCCATGGATGATGAACTGCGTACATGCGTTGATGATTTTAACCGCTATCAAACCCCAGCAACATTAATCGTCTTTGACTTAGACCATTTCAAAAGGATCAATGATAATTTTGGCCATAATACCGGCGATAAAGTGCTAGTGGATATGGGAAATTTACTGCTAGCGCGCCTGCGCAAAACAGATCGAGCGTTTCGCTTCGGCGGTGAAGAATTTGTACTCTTAGCACGTAAAACATCGCTACAGGAAGCGGCTATTATTGCCGAGCAAATTCGCCAAGAAATTGCTCAAAAAATCCAAGGTCCTAAAGGCAATATCACCGCCTCGTTTGGTTGTGCAAGTATTCAGCCCACGGAAAGCCGCGAACAATGGCTGGTGCGCGCTGACCAAGCTATGTATGCCGCCAAAGCCCAAGGACGCAATTGTGTAGTCTTGGCTAGCGCAACCGAATAAAAATTGGCGGAGATTTAAAACACAATCTGCACAATTCCCGCTATCATCCGCGTTAGGATAACAATACGGGTAACACTCACACCATTATGTACCACAGTTTTTTTGGCCTTAATGAGCCCGCTTTTTCCATAGCCGTCAACCCACGCTACCTGTATATGAGCCAACAGCACAAAGAGGCGCTGGCGCATTTACTCTATGGCGTAGCGGGCGGGGGCTTCGTGATGCTCACCGGTGAAGTTGGCACAGGTAAAACCACGATTATTCGCTGCCTGCTGGAGCAAATGCCAGAACATACTGACATAGCCATTGTCATGAACCCCATGTCCAATGTGCCTGAATTACTTACCACTATTTGTGATGAGCTAGGTGCAGATTACCGGCACCATGACCCCAGCATTAAAAACCTCACGGATGCACTACACGATTTTTTATTGAAAAATCACACGAAAGGACGCAACACTGTTTTATTGATTGATGAAGCGCAACTACTTTCGATACAAGCGCTGGAACAAGTGCGACTACTCACCAACTTAGAAACCACTACGCAGAAATTACTGCATATTATTTTGGTGGGACAGCCCGAGTTAAAAACCTTATTAGCCAAACCTGAGCTGCGCCAACTGGCACAACGGATTACCGCACGTTTTCACCTCACACCCTTAACACTGAGCGAAACCCAAGCCTACATTCGCCACCGTTTAAAAATCGCTGGCTTACCCGAAGGCCGCAGCCCGTTTCCCTATGCCATCATAAAACGCTTACATGCGTTTAGCGGCGGAATTCCGCGCCTAATTAATGTCATCTGCGAACGCTGCTTAATTGGTGCCTATGCGAGCCATCAACAACGGGTTGATAACGTTATTTTTAATGCGGCACGCAAAGAGGTAATGGGCGGGCTCGCACACAATCAACAGATGCACACGAAACTTTATTGGCAAAGCGCAGCCGCTGCTTTGAGTATCAGCGTACTCATTACGCTGCTTTATTTTATCAGTACCACACATACTGCCACTGCGAATCTAGCCAGAAAAAATACACAAGTGATGTCATCCGTGAGCAGTGTTTCTACGTCTGCACAATACAGTTCTAGTCCTAGCTATATCCTGCGAAATTATGTGGCGGCGGAAGATGTACTGCTTGGTTATTTGGGTTTGCCATTAGCACCCGATACTCGCCCCTGTGGAAAAAATCTTAAAATTGCGTATCAATGTGCAAAGGTTTCTGTACACACTTGGACAGATGTAAGCGACATAAATCGCCCCGCTATTTTGGTATTAAGCACACCAGAAAAATTTTCAACTTTTATAGTAATAATCGGCCTCAACAGTGAAAAAGCCTTAGTAATCGACGAACAAAAAGTACAAAAAATAATTTCCCTTGCGGATATAGGCCGTAACTGGACGGGTGAAATTTTTTATTTGTGGAAGAAGCCCATTGGCTTTAATGAGCCTATTGTGCTGGGCGACAGTAGCTCTACCGTTGAATGGGTTGCGCAACAATTTGCGAAAATCGATAAACAAAAAGAACCGCTCACCAACGATTTATTTAGCTTAGCGCTATACGAACGTATTAAAATTTTTCAGCAAAGTAAAAATATGAATGCAGATGGCAACATCAACGAGCCAACGCTGATGAAACTCAATGAAGTTATCGGCGTCGACAAAACCTTATTAACCAAATTTTAGTTATTAACATATGTCCCTACTTTTAGATGCACTGAACAAGGCCGACCAAGAGCGCAAGCGCCACGAAGCTATGCCTGGAATTGACAGCCACCACGAACAACCCCATGACGATGGGCACCGAAAAATCATACCGCTGATCTTACTGACTATCGCCATTATCTTGGTTGCGTTAGCCGCGATTATGTATTGGAAGGCCAAGACCCCAACCACCATCACACAACCCACAAATAGCTTCAAGATAACACAGCCCCCCCATGCACAACATGAATTACCGACCGTTGCAAACTCGCAAACTCCCGTAAGCGAGCTCAGCAAGACGAACGACAGTGAAACACTGACGGATGAGGATGACAAGGTGGCCAATCTCTATCAACAAAATGCCCCCTCTACCGCAAATGCTACGCTGACAATCTCTACACCTGCATCGGCAGATGACTCTGCAACCAACAAAAACACCAGAAGTAGCGCCACGCAAACTCACGCGTCAAGTGAAAGCATTCCGCCTGTTGAAACACCAACCTCAATTGCACAATTTTCTAATTTACCGGAACTGCACGATTTACCCAGTGGCATATTGGAAAAAATACCCAGCCTGAATTACAGCGAACACAATTACAACGCTAACGGCGGCAGTGTAAAAATCAACGGCGTAATGAGACACGCTAATGAGCAAATTGCCAATGGTGTAGTGATCGATAAAATTCTGGAAGACGGCATGATTCTGCATATAGATAACTATGCATTTAAAATGCGCGCATTAAATAGCTGGGTAAATATGTAAATTAATGTACAGAGAAAAATGAAGCCGGAACTACGCCGGCTTAAAACTCAAGAATGGATTTATCAACTTACCTAACATGCCGGTAATTTTCACCGGAGCTTCAATGACCGACAAACACAAACAATCCTGATTTTGGGTAGCCGTTGGTCGGTGAATTTCACCTGGGTTACGCACTAAAAAATCACCGGCGGTATACACGCCATCTTCATCGGAAAAGCTACCGTGTAATACCAGCGTAATCTCCATACCGTTATGATCATGCTCAACCACTTTGCCGCCACTATTAATACGCTGAAAGGCAACTTCATATTCTCGCTGCCCTGCAATTAAACGCGCCGTTTTTAACGCCGGCGATGATCGCTGCCAAGCTAGCTTTCCATTACTGGGTAATAATTTGGCGATAACTTTAGGCAGATTCGCCAACATAGGATCATGTTGATATGCGGGATGTAAGGCGAGTTTTTTTGGGGCACTGACGTGGACTTGCTCAGAAACAACTTGCTGCTCTTTTTCAATGCGCGCGATGACTGTTTCAAAGGTGCTTTGTGCTACTGCTTCTGCTTGGCTTTGCGACAATATCGCTGCACCCAATTTATTCAACTGCTCTACACGTTGTCGGCACTGCACACACAATTGTAAGTGAGCACAAACACTCACGCCCAACGCAATTGCCAAACCGCCACTGGCATATTCGGTGAGCAAGTTATCATCTGGGTGATATTTAATCATATACGCGGCCCCCAGTTTTTCTCGGCGGATTTATCCGCGCCTACAATAAGCGTTTGCAATTTTTTCAAACCAATACGCACTCGCGATTTAACCGTACCTAAGGGCAATCCCGTTTCACTGGCAATCTGCTGGTGGGTTTTGCCCTGCATATAAACCTGAATTAACACTTGGCGCTGCTCCGGTGGCAATTGTGTAAATGACTGCTCAATCAAAGCTTCATTGCTAGCTTGCTGCAAATACACAAATGCACCTTCGTCATCGGATTCATCCCAGATATCATCAATTTCAATGCCATCTGAACTATGAGGTTGGCGCTGATTGCGGCGCATCAAGTCTATGCGACAGTTACGCATAACCGTATAAATCCACGTCGATGCCGCCGCTTTACTTGAGTCATAGCCAGGCGCTTTTTGCCAGACTTTAAACATCACCTCTTGCACAATTTCTTCCGCCGCGTCGGCCGGAAAATTAGCATTCAGATTCCCCAAGCAAAAGCCTTTAATCAGGGGTGCAAAGTGCGCAAATAGTTGCGCAAAAGCCTGCTGGTCACGCACGCGGCCTACCTGCTCCAGCAAACAGCTCCATGTATCTTGGCGCTGGCTTTTATCGGAGCTAATTGTGGTGATGGAAACCATAAGCTTCTCGTTCAAATCGTGTTACACAATTTTACGGGTGAACTACCCGTTTGGATCACACGCCAGTTTAAAAAATTAAGCCCCATGAAACGACTGAAGTCCATGTAAGTACCATAGCGCATGATCCAAACCCTAACTAAGCACGTAGATATTAGCAAGCAGTCCTTTTTTATCTTTTTTGATGCACCACACCGCCACATGAAACGCAGGCTATGACAATGGAATACGCAAATACGCAGGATAGCCCCCAAAAGGGCACATTGAATATTGAACAATTTAAACAGCTGTATCATCAGTTTGACCGAGCCACACTCGCTCAGCTGCACGAAGTCTACAGCCCAGCCATTAGGTTTAAAGACCCAGTGCATCAACTAGACGGGCTTGACGCACTGACCAATTACTTTGAGCATTTTTGCTCTGCTGACAACAACTATCAATTTGAATTTACCAATGAGCTGATAACGGCCAATCAAGCTTTTTTTCAATGGACCATGCATTACACGCATCCGCAATTGCAACATGGCGCACGCTTACAACTCGAAGGCGGCAGCTTGATTAAATTCGATCAGCATATTTACTATCACGAAGATTTTTACGATATGGGCGCAATGATTTATCAGCATTTACCCATTATGGGTTGGCTCGTTAAAAAAATTAATGCGCGCATTGTAGGTCAAGCCCAATGAACACCATCAATGGACGCTGCATTTGGATTACAGGCGCAAGCTCTGGTCTTGGACGCAGACTCGCACAGGATTTAGCTGCTGCCGGTAATTTCGTGATTGTCAGTGCACGCAGCCAAGATGCACTCAGTGAATTAGCCTTACAGTACCCAGGAAAAATTAAAGTTTTACCGCTTGATGTAAGTCACCAACTAAATAAACGATCAGTGGAAGCACAGTTACGCGATATTACCGACTACCTTGACATGATCATTTGCGCAGCAGGTATTTGCGAATATGAAGATGACCTAGATTTTAATCCGCAGATGTATGAACGCACCATGGATATCAATTTTTTAGGCGTGGTACGCATATTTAATCTAGCGCTACCGCTACTGAAAAAAGCCCAATTTCGCCCGCAGTTTATCGCGATTAGCAGCTTATCCACGTGCGTAGGCTTTCCTCGCGCTGAAGCATATGGCGCATCCAAGGCAGCACTAAATTACTTTATGCAATCCCTCCGCGCAGATTTATCGCGTTTGGCCATTGATTTAAGTTTGGTTCGCCCCGGCTTTATTCAAACCGATCTAGTGACTCAAAATGATTTTGCGATGCCATTTATGCTGACACCAGCAGAAGCAAGCCAGCACATTATTACCGCGATCAGCCAGCGCAAATTTTTAATTGATTTTCCGTGGCAATTAAGTTTGCCATTGCGTTTATGGGGTGTATTTTTTGAGCGCTGGTGTAAATGGATAGCTCCGAAAATGACACGCATACACACATGGTAGGAGTTAGCTCTTTGAAGAAAATAGCAATTATTGGCAGTGGTATTTCCGGTTTAACGGCAGCCTATTATTTACATAAAAATTACGACATCTACATTTATGAAGCTGATAACCGTTTGGGTGGCCATACCGCGACCAAAGACATTTCCGTCAATGGTGAGCAATATGCGATTGATACCGGATTTATTGTATTTAATGATTGGACTTACCCCAACTTTATAAAGTTGCTGGATGAGCTGGGCGTTGAATCCCAACCTACCACTATGGGCTTTAGTGTATTTAATCCGGTTGATGATTTCGAATATGCTGGCACCAATTTTTGGACGCTATTCGCGCAAAAACGCAATTTTTTTTCCATTACTCACTGGACAATGTTAAGCGATATAGTCCGCTTCAATAGAGAATCAATCGAAGATTTAGAAAATGGAACACTACAACCAGGTGAAAGTTTAGGAAATTATTTACAGCGTAAAAATTATTCCACGGCGTTTATTAATCGCTACTTGATACCTATGGGCTCCGCGATTTGGTCAGCCACCTTGGGCGCAATGCTAGAATTCCCGTTAGAATTTTTTGTTCGATTTTTTAAAAATCATGGTCTTTTGAATGTCGTTAATCGTCCTCAATGGCGAGTGATAAAAGGTGGATCGCGTGCTTATATTGCTCCTCTCATAAAACCGTTTGAACACAAAATTACACTTAAAAGTTCAATTAGCCACATCATACGCACCACAGAAGGCATCAATATTGTCACCGAAAAAGGCTGTGAATTATTCGATGAAGTCATCTTCGCTTGTCATTCAGATCAAGCACTAGCATTGCTTGGCGATGCAACGTTGCCGGAACAAGAAGTCTTAAATGCAATCGCTTACCAAAAAAACACCGTTACCTTACACACGGATACACGTTTACTCCCGCGCCGCAAATCTACTTGGTCAAGTTGGAATTATTTATTACAAACAGATAAGCAACAACCACCTGTACTTACTTATTCAATGAACATATTGCAAGGCATTAATAGCAACACGGAATTTTGCGTAACACTGAACGCCACAGATCAAATCGATCCCACTAAAATTTTAGGTGAATACGAATACGCACATCCCGTCTTTAGCCAAAATGCTGTGCAAGCACAGAGCAAATGGGCAGACATTAACGGCATTCATCACACCTGGTTCTGCGGTGCCTATTGGTTTAATGGTTTTCACGAAGACGGCGTTAAAAGTGCACTGCGGGTAGTCAACGCCTTAGGAGTGCAGGTGTAATGGACACTCCGCTTGCCAGTGCAATTTACAGCGGAAAAGTACGCCATCGGCGCTTTTATCCGCGCACACATGAATTTGAATACAGCGTTTTTATGCTGTATTTGGATACGCGTGAATTAGATGCTATTTTTTCCATGAGTTATTTTTGGTCACTGCATTATTTTGCGCCGGTACAATTTAAACGCAGCGATTTTCATGTAGATACACAACACCGTCATACAGGCACTGCATTAAATAATGGCCTTCCCAGTGTTGATGAATCCATTCGTATTACGGTTGCAGACAAAACAGGTAACCGCCCTTTAGGCCCTATCCGCATGTTAGTCAATTTGCGTTACTGGGGAATCAATATGAATCCAATCAGTACCTATTACTGTTTTGACGAAACCGGTAACAATCTTGTTGCGTTAGTTGCAGAGGTACACAATACCCCATGGAATGAACGCCATGCTTATGTGCTAACAGGCGCCGACTTTGCCAAAAAACAACACGCCACATTCGCTAAAGAATTCCATGTATCACCCTTTAACCCTATCGATATGAATTACCAATGGCACTCCACCACGCCGGCAAATACCTTAGCTATTCATTTAGAAAATTGGCAAAGCGATAAAAAAATTATGGATGCTACATTGACATTAGAGCGTGAGCCCTTAACAGTAAAGGCCATGAATAACATTATCATCCGTTTTCCCTGGATGACCGTAAAAGTCATCACTGCTATTTATTGGCAAGCATTAAAGCTGTGGTGGAAAGGCATCCCCATTTTCGATCACCCGCAAAAAATCGCTGCACATTCCACAATAACAATACCTGCACACATAAAAGAGGAACGCAAATGAAATCTATTAGCTTTGTAGATAAAAAATTATCCAGCTCCCGCAAACAACATTGGCTAGATAACTTTGCTCGCCTCAGATTATTAGAATTACTCAATCATATTCAAATAGGTCACTTAACGCTTGAAGAAAAAGGCGAGATCTTTAGTTTTGGTGAAGCGCAAGAAAATGCCAGTCTAATTGCGCACATTTCCGTAAATGATAGTCATTTTTATCGACAAGTTTTATTCGGTGGTAGCATAGGTGCAGGTGAGGCCTATATGCTGAAAAGCTGGTGGTCACCAGATTTAGTGCAAGTGATTCGCCTAATGGCCATTAACATGTCTGTACTGCAACAGCTGGATTCCAAATGGAGCTCTGCATTTAATTTCATGTGTCGAATAGCGCATCGTTTGCGCCCCAACACAATTAACAAAGCACGCGAAAATATTTCTGCTCACTATGATTTAGGCAATAATTTCTTTAGCTTATTTCTTGATAAAACCATGCTCTATTCAGCTGCCATTTACCCTCGCGAAGATGCAACACTCGAGCAAGCATCACTGCATAAAATGAAACACATTTGCCAACGCCTGCAATTAAGCGCACAAGATCACCTATTAGAAATAGGTACAGGCTGGGGCGGCATGGCAATTTATGCAGCAAAAAGTACTGGCTGTCGCGTCACAAGTGTCACAATCTCACAAGAGCAATTTTCCTATGCTACTGATTGGGTAATACGCGAAGGCTTACAACATCAAGTCACTATTTTATTGCAAGATTATCGTTTAATTGAGGGCAGCTTCGATAAGCTCTTATCCATTGAAATGATTGAGGCGGTAGGTCATGAATATTATGGCGAGTATTTTTCACAATGTTCTCGCTTACTGAAATCTGACGGTCTAATGTTGATTCAAGCCATCACTATTCAAGACCAGCGTTTTGATTACGCACGTCGCAACAGTGATTTTATTCAGCAATATATTTTTCCCGGTGGCTGCTTGCCATCTCATGCGGTGATCGCCAAACATATTCATGAAGATACGGATATGCAGATTGTCGGGCTCGAAGATATTACGCGCGATTATGCGCGCACATTGGCTGATTGGCGCACAGCGTTTTTTTCCAATCTCTCATCTGTCAAAGCTCAAGGATTTAACGATACCTTTATTCGTATGTGGGATTTTTATTTATGTTATTGTGAAGGTAGCTTTGCGGAGCGCGTCATTAGTACCGTGCAATTAGTATTCGCCAAACCCGATGCCCGCTGCCTACCCTTGATAAACTAGTTAGACATCTATGATCAACGTCAACCAAATTATTTATGCAGTTACATTTCAGGTTGGCTGGTTTATCTGCGTAAAAGGCTACAATCTTACCGCCTTAATTTACACAATCGTCGTATTAGCTTTACACTGCTTGCATCTCTGGTGGACTCATAATAGTGCGGTAAAAAACCCCGTCTCTTACAATAAATTTAAATTAACCCTTACAGAAGGAGCTTGGCTATTTATCATTACCAGCTTTGGTGTTGCACTGGAAACAGCATCGTTTTCGGCAGGTTTACTTTACTCCTTGGCACCAGTTGCCCCATTCAAACACTTAATACTCCCACCACTTTGGTTAATCTGCTTATGGCTACTCTTTGCCATGCTGTTACGCAACTCTCTTTATGTTTTATTGTCAAAACCCAAGGTCACTTATCTACTGACCTTAATATTTGTGCCACTCAATTATTATTCAGGCGCACAACTCAATCCATTGGTAAAAATTAATACGCCTTATTTTTTTAATTTAACCTTTATCGCGCTCATGTGGATTATTTTTTTCGCGTGTCTAATACCCATTAAGAACGCCTACTTTAAGGATTTATTTAATGATCACTAGCCTGTTATTAGCCGCTGCAATTTGGCCAGCTGCCGTCACACAACACTGTGAACCGACTACTGATGTCGTCATGATTGGCATTGCGGAAAACCCTAAAGGTGACTTGTTATATTGCGAATTAATTACTCAACCCACACCTTCCACAATCAATGTAACTTATGCCAACAAACATAAAATCTTCGCTGAAAAAAAACTAACTTTTTCGGACAACCCCAGCATTCCCTCAGTAACACAAGAGGATTTCCGCTTCGGTGAGTTGCGCAAAGCATCTGTCACTCATCAACAGGTAGAGTTAAATTACCAAGCCAACAATCAAAAGAACCTCAATAAAGTTATATTGCCAACAAAAGATGTTGATGTCATAGATGCTGGCTTCGACAATTTTGTACGCACTCACTGGGATGATCTAATTAAAGGCAATAAAATCTCACTGAATTTTGCATCCATGTCGCATTTAAAATTATTAGCCTTACGAATAAGCGTCCAACCAGCAAGCAACTGTGCATCAAAAGGAGAAAAACAATATGGAGAGTTTTGCTTTTTAGTAGAAATAGACAACGCACTTTTACGTTTGCTATTGGGTAATATAAAACTAGCTTACGATGAGCAACACCGATTAAAAGAATTTAATGGTGTTGTAAATGTTGAAGATGAACATGAAGCTTCGCAAACAGCCATCATTCATTACTATTACAAACAAGACTACCTTGTGAATACTACCGAAGCTCAGTAATAAGCTCGACAATAAAGCTTCCATAAAAAACCCGCCAAAAGGCGGGTTTAACAAACTTTTCGTATGAGGTTTTCGTTAAACTTTCGTTTTTCTACGCGCAAAACCTAAACCTAAAACGCCCACAACAAATAGAAGCAAGGTACTAGATTCTGGCACTGATGCACGAGCATTGACCTGCACATCATCTAACAAGTTTCCTAATGTACCTGCATTCAATGAAGTAAACGTTAATGTGGTTGTAAGCGCATTTGCAACGAAACTACCAGTGAATAATTTCCAACTACTGGTATCAGTATTGTTAATTAATGCGTTTAATGTGCCTACACTGAAGGTAAATTTATCGGTACTTTCACGTGCACGATAATCAAAAGATACATTGTAAGTCTGGCCTACAACAGTATTAAACGTTTGGAAAATAGACCATGCACCCGTGTTAGGACCATCAGCATTTAGCTCGGCAAATTGCTGACCATTAGGCGCAGCTATTCCAAACAAATTGTGCCAAATCTCAACGTTGCTGCCATCCCAGCCATTTACCGCACTGGAAGGAAACCAAGCCCAACTTCCGTTGGCAACGGTATTGTCCTCAAAACTACCATTCACAATCAAATTAGCGTGAGCTGAGCTAACCAACACCAAGCCAGCAACAAATGCAGCCCATTTAGCTTTTAACATAGTGATTTTCATAACATTACCGAGATTAAACATTGTTAGATAAACTGACACTCGAACACTAAGTGATCCTGTGGCTTAATAAACCGCTCAAAAGCCTAACCAAGAGTCATTATGTGAAGTGTATCACATTTTAATGTATTGCCAGTTTTTTTTACAATGCATATCACATCGAATAAAAAACAACCTTATTTGAGCGGAATGCTACCCAAAAAGTCTTTTTTACCAACATCAACCCCATTGTGGCGCAAAATCGCATATGCAGTAGTAACGTGAAAATAGAGATTTGGGAGTGAATGCTGGATAGCAAACTCAAGTCCTGTCAGATATTTACCCTCCCAACGTGGCTGGCTTACATGACGCTCTTCAGCACCAGCAAAATCAGCAGGAGTAAAACTGGCCAAATAAGTCTGTACGGTTTTGATGCGAGCTTGTAGCTCGACAAAGGTTTTTTCGGTATCTGGATGATTTGGAGCCTCTTTGCCACATAATCGGGCTGCACCAAATTTAGCGGTATCACAGGCAATTTGTATCTGACGAATCAGGTTAAACTGGTCTGGCGCCAACCGTGAATGAAGCAATACATCAATATCAAATTTTTTCGCTTCGGCATACGCAGCCGCCTTATCTAAACAGCTACTCAAGTTATCAAGCATTTTGCCGTATTGTGTAACAGTAATAGCGTACAACATAAAAAACTCCTTAAAAGTTATGGATTTTCACTAAGCAACGATGGGGGATAAAATCCTTATTTCAAGCAGCTGGATCATTTATCTTTTATTGCAATTGGCTAGCCATCAATAATGCATCTTCGTGGCCATTAAGCGTTGGGTAATAGTTTTTGCGGTGCCCAATCTCAAAAAAACCTTCTTTGGCATATAACTCAATTGCTTTACGATTGGAGACACGCACCTCCAAAAATAACATATCCGCATAACCCGCAACACAATTAATGGCATGCTGTAACAATACCGAACCAATACCTTTGCGTTGAAACTTTGGAGATACAGCAATATTTAATAATTCCGCATCACCACCGCCGTGCGTAACGACCACATAACCCGCAAGCTTATTATTATGCTCCGCCAACCAACAACGCTGCCGCCCCTTAAGACAGTCTTCAAAACTGGATTGACGCCATGGATGTGAATGAGCACTTTGCTCAAGTAACAGGACTTCAGCAACGTCCTCAAACGTAAGTAAACGTAATGACAACTCTAACCCCATAACAGTGGTGAGTTTTAAGGGCGTCTCGAATTGATTCATAAAGATGTTGAGTGATACTGCCGTATCGCCAAAAATAAAGATTGCTTCCAGCTAGGGTGCTGCAGCAACTCATTTAAGCTCGGCAATACCAACGCAGAAATAGAAGAATTGATTAATATCTGAGATTTAAAGAGTACTTTTTGAAAAGAGATATCTGTAGGTAAAAAATAAGATGCGGCATTCTCCCCCATTAACCATAAATAACGAATAGGCCGAATTTCATGCTGCACCGAAAGCCATGTTTGCAGATCGATGCGAGCATCATTTTCGGTACGTTTGGTAAAACTGTTTTCAATCATTGGCCAACGCAGCACTTCTGCCATCGATTGTACGGGTTGATTTTTAAATTCTGCGCGCAACAGATTATTCATCAGCAACTCCGTTGGTAATGCCAGTTTAGTATTACGCGAATCAATCAGCATTACGCCATTTTCAGGCCGCCAAATACTTAAACTAAAAGATTCTATCGTTTTTGGCTTAGTATCCAAATGAGCCAAGATATCTGTTGCACCAAGAGGTTTAACAGAAGTTTTTATAGTCTCATTGGCTTTAGTAATGTCATTTATTAAATGACTAACAGCTGACACCTCATTGACTGAAGGCTTAACAAAACTAGTCGTAACTATGTCAGTACTTCTAGACACATCTGCATCATGAATAATTTGGTGTATGTTTTGCGGAAATTCACAAGGAACCGACTGCGGGGCAAAAGGTAAAAGCCAACGCGGCATGTAAGTATCTACACCCAATGCCGCCAAATACATTTGACGATGTAATTCATTCATGATTGCAATTAAATTCCATCGTGTTGCGGATGATATTTTTCAGCACGTGAAGCCAAAATATTTAAGGCATGCAAATAGGCTTTGGCTGATGCAGTAATAATATCAGTGTCCGCGCCAACGCCATTTACAATATGTCCATCACGCTCAAGACGCACAGTCACATCACCTTGAGAATCGGTACCCTCTGTAATTGCGTTAACTGAATAGAGTTGTAAATGCGCGCCGCTATTCACCACACTCTCAATCGCTTTAAAAGTTGCATCGACAGGGCCAGAACCTGAAGACTGCGCATGAACGTCATTACCATTTACATTCAAAATTAGTTTAGCTGAGGGATTTAGTCCCGTTTTACACAAAACCTCCATCTCACCTAATTGATAGGTTTCGATTAATGCGTGTGGTTGAGCATCGCTCACTAAAGCTTGTAAATCTTCATCAAAAATTTCATGCTTCTTATCAGCCAAATCTTTGAACTTAGCAAATGCTGCATTTAAAGCGTCGGCATTGTCAAAGGTAATACCCAATGTTTCAAAACGTGCTTTTACCGCTGCTCGGCCAGAATGTTTACCTAATACTAATTTATTAGTATTCCAACCGACATCTTCAGCACGCATAATTTCATAAGTTTCACGATGCTTCAAAATACCATCTTGGTGAATACCAGACTCATGCGCAAATGCATTTGCTCCTACAATGGCTTTATTAGGCTGAACAGGAAACCCTGTAATGCTTGATACCAAACGTGATGTAGGCACTATATGACTAATATCGATTTTCGTTTCCACCGGAATTAAATCTTTCCGAGTCTTAATCGCCATTACAACTTCTTCGAGTGCAGCATTACCGGCGCGCTCACCCAAACCATTAATCGTACACTCAACTTGGCGAGCACCATTCATCACCGCCGATAATGAATTGGCCACTGCCAACCCTAAATCATTGTGACAATGCGTAGAAAAAATTGCTTTATCTGAATTAGGAACATTTTCAATCAAACGACGAAATAACAAACCGTATTCACTGGGCTCACCATAACCTACCGTATCGGGTAAATTTATAGTGCGAGCACCTGCATGAATTACCGATTCAATGATACGACACATAAAATCAAATTCAGAACGACTCGCGTCTTCAAGTGAAAACTCAATATCATCAGTAAATTGACGTGCGAGTTTTATAGCCGCAACAGCTTGCTCAAGAACCTTGGGTGGCTCCATTTGCAGTTTGTACTTCATATGAATGGGAGATGTTGCAATGAACGTATGAATACGTCCAGAATTGGCAGGTTTAATCGCCTCGCCAGCACGCTCGATATCACCGCGCACTGCGCGGGCCAAACTGCACACAGTTGAATCTTTAATCACTTCAGCAACAGCACGTACAGATTCAAAATCACCTTGGCTCGCAATTGCAAATCCTGCCTCAATGACATCAACTCGCATTTTTTCTAGCATTTTTGCAATGCGAATTTTCTCGTCGCGAGTCATAGAGGCGCCGGGACTTTGTTCACCATCGCGCAAGGTCGTATCAAATATTACTAATCTATCTTTTACTGTCATGATAATTATCCCACTAAAGTTTGGGCTAATTATAAAACAAACCGCTGGCCAGCAGAAATTTAAAAAGGTGATGAGAAAATAATTTGCGGAATATTCGCAGCAATAAAAAAAGGGAGCGTTGCATCATGCAAGCTCCCTGTGCTTCCTGCGCGGGTGAAGGATCATCCAGACCCTTTCGGCCTCGTGCCTTATCCCTCCTAGCTTCCTTTTAGTGACGTTTCATCCTAAAACATCTCAATCCTTAACTGCAACATCCAATCGCAGTTAACGTCCGTGCAGTTGCTATTATAGAGATGTAAAAAAAACGTAAAAGTAGCTAATGTCTGCAAATTTTGTAGGAGATTGACCATAGCGCATGCTGTAACGAATGCGGGTAAGACTAAGAGACCAAAGATATGAATGCGCAAAGAAAAACGCCCCGAAGGAGTAACCTAGGGGGCGTTTAGGGATAAGAGCTTGACGATGACCTACTCTCACATGGGGAAACCCCACACTACC
>Ga0194135_10000986_pt1 | contig 16611 bp, 21 predicted proteins | sample LitLau_LLRF_2013_FD_134024 | JGI IMG/M metagenome (GOLD analysis project Ga0194135, IMG submission 134024) | Freshwater sediment microbial communities in response to fracking from North America - Little Laurel Run_MetaG_LLRF_2013 (version 2) | ecosystem: Environmental > Aquatic > Freshwater >...
AGAAGTTGAGGAAGAAGTTGAGGAGAACGAATATGATGAAGAAGATGTGGAAGCATTACGGGTCAGTCTTGAAAGCAAACCAGATTACAGAAAGTATTGGGTTTTAACCCCGGAGCAAGTAGCTGAGCAGATGGGAACGCTCGTGACTCAGGTAGTCACATATTTTGTAGTAATGCGTTTTGCGTTTAATTTTTGCATAGATGTATAATCTAAACTACTGTTTCATTTTCAGACTTCCGTAGCTGGTCAGATACCTGCAAATCTTTGTCGAGCTTTTCTCTACAAATATAAATGGAACAGTCTGGACCTTCTCAAAGACTACGGAGATTTGGACCCTGTAAAATTCTACGAAAAGAACAATTTGGTCGCTCTTGGTGAAGCAATAGGATCTCTGGATTTGTCAAAACTTATGCAGGAAGTTGAAGAAGAAGACGAAGGAAAGCTTGTTGAATGTCCTATCTGCTTCTGTGAAGTTCCTGTAGGCGAAACAGCACAAGAAGTCTGTGGACACGTCATATGTCTCGGTTGTTGGAGGGACCACATCCAACTAAAGGTGGAGAAAGAGGGCTGTGGCATAATCATACTATGCCCTGCGTGTCCTTTTATAATAAGTGACCAAATCATCAGGGAGCTCCTTCCCAATACTGAGACTTTGAAAAAGTTAATGGCTAATCAGGTCAGCACCTTTGTGGATTCACATCCAATGATGACTTGGTGTCCAGGGGAGAAGTGCAGTGGGACAATTATCCGGGTCGAATCGTTGAAATGGTCACCAGGTCCGGTTATTTGCACCAAGTGCAAATTGGAATTTTGCATCTCATGCAAGAAAACCTGGCATGCTCCCTTGTGTTGTGACTTCGTCGACCTGTGGGAAAAGGAAGTGAAGTCTACAGACAAAACCACGGACTGGATTCGAGGTAACTCTAAACCGTGCCCTAAATGTGGAGTTCCAATAGAGAAGAACGGAGGATGCAACTATATGACTTGCTCCAATAAAGCTTGTGGGTATCATTTCTGCTGGATATGCTTGGGAAAAGCTCATGCCCACAATTTCGCGGAGACATGCTCCAAAGTCAATCCGGAGTCTTTGGAAAAAATAAAAAAAGAACGAAAAGACACACAAGAGAGCTTGCAGCATTTTGTGTTCCACTCGGAGAGATACTTATCCCACATGCGTAGCTTGGAATTCGAAGTTAATCTTGACATCAAGACCAAAAAAATTCTGGAAGACGCAGTATTGAAATATGGGACCAGAATTATTAATGTCGATCAGGTTGGAATTGCTGAGGCAGTGAAGACTCTCAAGCGTTGTCGAAGGATGTTGGTGAGTTTCTTTAGTCTCATTTCCATTTGAATATAATATTTAACGAAAGGCTTTTATGATACAGGCTTACGGGTATGCATTCATGTTTTACCTACCTACGGACGCTCAGGGTATCGCCAAGAATGAGAAACTCGTTTACCAACAAAATCTCAATAATCTCCATGCCCAGACTGAACGACTGTCGTTTCATTTGGAACAAGATCTTGCTAGTGTTCTTCGGGCCCCTAAGTCTACTCCACAAGACTTTGAAAAGTCAAGAGCTGGTGTGATTCGAATGGCTCAGTACTGTGACAGTCGGCGATTGAAAATTGTCTCACACGTATTGCAGAATCATGATAAGGGATTCTGGAACCTTGCTGAAATTAACGCTGCCGAGGCTGAAGATGAACCTAAAATGGAAACTAAACAAAATTGAAGCTAGTTGAATAATCTTTGATGATAAATGGAGTCAAAATTCTAAATCTGGTACAAAATTCGATTGACATTACTCTCAAATACTCCTAAACGACAATCTACTTTAAAATATCTGTTATATATTGCAATTGAAAATAAGCTGACTAAAAGTCTTAATGTATAGTGCATACTGCCTTAATTGCAGATGAATAAACGCGTAATTGATGACATGAGTAATAATATATATTACACAGACTACGCTACCAAATTATTTTACACTATATATAGTTCAGTGATTTATATTTTATGACAAAAATAAGCATAAAAAGGTCTTCGTGCATGCCATTCTATATGCTGATGTGTGATAGCTAGAGCTTGAGAGCTCCTGTATCGTTGCTCGGGCAGCTACAGCTTAGGTACTATAGATGCTGGTTCAGAATAGTTGAAGCTTCAAAGCTCATTCCTGAAAGGGAGAGAGAATTAGGATAAAATATTTAAGTATTATTTTTTCATGTTCCGTACAGCTTTAAGTAATAGCACATTGCACGTTTTTGTAACAGTCTTGTGTAATTCGTTTGACAATGGATTCTCCAAAAAAGTCTGCAGTAGTCAGGCCTAAGTTGTTGCAAAAGTCTTTAGATGACTACTACTTTTCCAGATTGGAAGAGAAGGCTCAACAGTAGTGACAAAAACTTCAAACAGTCTTAAATATTTCTTTTCATATTAAGAAAGTTCATCTAACTCTCTCTCTGTCTATTGTGTGTTTAGGTATGCACCTATATATGAGAACTTGGCTTATGTTCCATCAACGGAGATTGCGGCAGCTCGCCGTGAAATTGCTTGTTTAGATATTCAGCTAGTGAAAGCTCGTAATAAGTGGGCTGAAGAGAAGAAAGTCCTTAATGAACGATGGGTCAAGACAAAAGATCGATATGATACTTTATACAATAACCTTCCCCGTTTAAATGGTTACTTCAAGGTTATTTTCAATCACTTTGAATTACGATTATCATTGGCTTGGGGCTTGCGTTTTACGGTTCTCTTCTATAGGACTCAATAACCAAAAGAGAAAGATCCATTCAGGCTGAAGCGAGAGAACGAGTCCAAATCGAAGTCAAGATACGAGAAATTCGGAAATTGAAGAAGGATGTAGAGAAGCTTCAGGATGTAAAAGATAAAGTTATCGCCAGACAAGGGAAGTTCGAAGCATTTGAAGTATACTTGAAGAAAGTACAGGAATGCAGTCAAGGAGAGTATGAAAATATTCGAGAAATAATTGATCGTTACAATGTTCTTGCGGAAGCCAGAAATGGACTTACCACTCGTACGGATAAAATGAGAGAAACCGTTCAGCTTCGCCAGAAGAGGATGGAGAGTGACGTTGTGGTAATTGTCATATTATGCAACTGTCATTGGTAAAATTATCCTTGAAATGATATGAAAATGTATTATATTTTCTATATAGACCAAATCGAACGAAGTCTTAACCTATCGCAATTACCTGAGTGAATTGATTCAGTATCATGATCAGCTTCAAGATCAAGTACGGAATTTGGACGATAGCTTGCTTCGAATTAAGACAACTGCAGCTCAGCGTACTCTTATTATAGGGCAGATCAAAATGGCCATTCAAAACTTGTACTTCCAAGTTTGCAAACACATGCATCGGGCGGCTAGAGTAAGTGTCCCAAATCTTTTAGTAATGCTCTAAAAAAATTAAACGTACCTAATTTTTTAAACATTTTTTGTAGCTCTCTAATGATGATACTCTTGGACAGTTAGCTGACATCAAGATCTCAGTTGTGGAAATGTTCAAGCTGAGCAGAGATATAAAGCACATGCTCAAAGCGGCATTTGTTGCTGCAGAAGCTGAGAGAGTTTCGAAAGAGAAAGCTCGCAAGAAATCTGAAGAGAATCGTACCAGAGCAGCTGCACTTTTGAAGGCTACAATGCATACAAGAACTGCAGATGAACATGCAGATATGCGAGCAGCGTTTGGTATAACTGCGAAGATCCTCCAACAGGCGAAGAAGAAGAAAGATCTCGCCAAGTTCTTGGGACATTTCTTGAATGAAAGCAGCCACGATGGTCACCATCATCACCACTGGCATCATCATCACAGCCATCACGGGTCAAATCCCCACGAGGAAGGTCATGATACTCATGAAGAGCCACACTATGCACATGCAGCAAACTAATTAATGAGTCAAACGCATTTGCTATATTTGTAACAATATTTTTTAATTCATTCGTCCAAAAACTTTTTGTTTGTAAAGGAATTACCAGAAGATTATGTAAAAGGCGAAAAGTATTTTGTCACCTGCAAGGATAATTATTCATGGATTTGTATAAATGCAAATGTAAAGATTAAAGAGAATGAAAAGAATACCAAATTAATAAGCTGGCAATAAATTAATAATATTCCTAGTAATATCCTACTGAGAACTTGGCATTGCACTTGACCTTGTGACCTATAGCGTACTTTGTCATATGTGTACTTGGAATTGGAATATATCAGAGATTTAGCAAATCAATGGATGAAATCGTTTGTTTCCCAATGTCAGCGGAAGAAGCGGAAATGTCCCAAGCGTTGATTGAGGATATAAAACCAAACCGTTTGAGCTATTTATTTCATAGTAATTAAGTTCTATATTTTACTCTGTGTTCAATTCGTTTCATTCTAGTAATAGAAGAAGATCAACAATGATTCCGAAGTTATCAATTATTTTCCTGGGAATTTTTATCGATTTTGGAAATGTAGAAGGCCATGGAAGAATTATGGAACCACCGATGAGAGCTTCTCTGTGGAGATTTGAGGAATTTGAGTATCTAAATCCGCCTGTGATGTACGATGATGACGCGTTCTGGTGTGGGGGATATGTCACGCAGCATCAAACGAATGGTGGAAAATGTGGACTCTGTGAGATTGAATTTTATTTTCATTTAATTTACGTAATAAAGATGCATTTTATTACGAGAAATGTTTTTGTTCTACACAGGTGGAGACAATTATGCAGAGGCAACTCCTCGAAGTCACGAAGATGGAGGAATATTTGGTCAAGGAATAATTGCTCGAAACTACACTGAGGGCCAAGTATGGTATTTAGTATTGTATCTTAATCACTTATGTCAGGTGCATATTACATGATTTCAGATTTAATCAAGTACTTGTTTGTGTAGGTAATTCCTATCAAAGTAGAACTAACTGGTGCACATGACGGTCACTTCGAATTTCACCTTTGCTCAAGAAATTCAAGGAATGAACCAGAGACAGACGTCTGCTTCAGTAAGCATGTACTTCAGCTTGCAGATGGTTCTGGTTATAAAATGAAAGCTACAAGAAGAAAAGGATTTTATGCTGCAAATTATAGACTTCCTAAGGGTGTGAAATGCAACAATTGTGTTTTGAGGTAAAATCTACAATATTAACTTTATAAGACTGTATAATGATCAAAGTATTAATTGTATCGGATGCAGATGGCATTATCGGACAGGAAATAACTGGGGAGATTGTGGAGATGGAACCTTTGACGTAGGTTGCGGACCTCAAGAAACATTTAGAGGCTGTTCAGACATCAGAATTCATTGACTGTAATTTATTTCAGTAAAATATTACTTCTTACGTTTACAAATGCATAGACTTTAACTTATTTACACTCATACATGCCGACAGTTTAAGACAGTAAGTTGGAGAACAGATCAGATATGTCAGAATTATCCGAATCTTCATCATCAGGGTCCTCTGTGTCTTCTTCCTCCTCTGTTGTTGTAGGTGAATTTTGAGCCGGAATAGGAGTTGGTTCGACATTAGGGGTGATTACAGGAGCTCCATTAGCTCCAGCAAACAAGTTTGGAGGCGGAGTATTGGTGACTTGAAGCTTTCCGGCGATATATTTATCCACATTTTCAAGCATTCGAGTACGCACTCTTTTCCACCATTGATGTTCGTCATACTTTTTGTCTAAAGCAAAAACTTCCGGCACGATAGTACGATTTACATTTCCAGCTTTAAAACGTTCATAAACACTAAGAACAGCAGGGTCCGAATTGGCTGCATGATACGCCTTGTAAAGATCAAGAATCAACCAAGGCTCTAAGTCCCCTGCTAACATCCACATCAAGTCATACATGCTTTTTTGAGCTAACTCGTAAATTGAGCTAGCAACTTTCTTTTCTCCATACTTCTGAACAGATGACTGAAGAAATCCAATCAAAGTAATCTATAAAGAACAATAGAATAATATACTATCATTAGAGTTAACTTCCAATAACTCCATTAAGTTCAAAGCAAGTTCCTAGTTACCTCTTGTCCATCTCTACTGGTTCTTGTTGAATTTGATTCTACTCCGGTTGAACTTGTGTTCACTTCAGTCTGATTACTCCTGTCATCCCAACTGATTTGTCTTAGATTAGTTTTCAAACTTTCTGAAGTTTGAAGAAATATTTCTGAACAAACAAATGCACAGAAAACTACCTGGATACATTTTGACTTTGCTGTGATCCTCATAATTCAATGCTTAAAAGCTAACAGAGAGTTTTTTCTGAATTTAAACATCAATGTTTACGTATGACGCGAGAAATACTTGACACAATAGCAGATGGTACTTACTGGTAGTTTCGTAATAATAGGTGATACATAGGGCACATTATAATAACTACTCATCAAATATTCACACACTGTCTCATAAAAAGTAAGCATGCACTTTCATCCACATTAGTCATACAATTAAAACACCAAGCTCATCCAGCAGTGTATCACAGTACGATCAATATTATATTATCTACATTAAAGGCACCGATACGAATTAAGTATTACTCAAACGTATTAATTAATTATATTCTTTGGCCTCAAAATTAAACTACAACATTGGGAACATGAACTCATTTGACTTTGATGCAGAGAAAGTTTCATCAAATTAATAATAATTACTCTAATTCTAATTCAATATTGAAAATTCCACATGATTTCAAAACACGTTTCATTTCTTGAGCAAAGAGCTCCAAGTTGTTTCTTTGTTGGTAGGATGGGGACGAGGCATAGCTTCGGTATCTCCGAGGGAGTTTGGTAATGCTTTCCATTTTGTACCCTTTCGCTTTGATTGCGAATGCTGCTGAGAATTTTGAAGTGAAGGAAATGCTTCTGAAGAAGTTTGGTTCATATTTAGTTTGGTAGGCTCAATTTTTCCCCATGGTCGTTCGGTGGGATGGTTGATCACTGGAGTTGGACTAGAACTAGGCTGAGACTCGTATTTTTTGGTACTACTTCGAACCATTTTATCTGCATTGAAACCTCTACCCACGGAGCTGCGTATCTCCTTTTCAGGTACACTTGATGAGTATTGCTCAATATATTGGTCGACTTGGTCATTATTTACTTCAATCAGAAACCAAAGCGTGGTTCTCCCAGTAGGCTTAAATTCACACTCTGCCATAACTTTAACTCCACACTCACCAAATTCTCTAATAAAGCACTGGACTAAATCGAACTGACTGGTAAATCCCCAAGCTTTCCAATTTATAGGCTTCCACCCAAACAGTTTCTCACAAAATCGAAAGCAGGTTGAAATTCTTACTATTCCGTGGTACAGTCTGACAGCGATTCTCAGTTTGTGCCAGATATTCCACAGCATGATCCTGGGACTATTTACTAAACCTTGAAGACACATTGGGAAGTAAAAAGAGATTTTCAAGCACTCAATGTGTTGAATATGTATTACATGTTCTCCTAAAGCTTCCATCATTGTTGGAATATTAGGATAATTCATACTTTTCGGTTGCGGATAGTATTGATTCCTATTTTTAAATTCAGTCAAAAACGCCTGACTGGATATTCCAGCAGGATTATCTTCAATTATTGCCAACATCTTGGACTGCAGCATGTCACCTACAGTAGTATTACTAATTTCTGGGATGACTACTTCTCTAACATTCAGGTCTGGGTCAAACGCACACAGATTATTCAATTTAAGTTGTTGACCTCCGTTTGGTGTTCCCCCGTTAACTCTGATGTAATCGTCTAATATATCTTGTTCGCCCTTAATCGGTCGTGGAAGCACAAAATGATCTGTTTTTACTAGGTGAGGAATAGAGACTTTATCGAAAGCTATTATCTCGTCGACAGTAAACCAATCTTGCAGGTTTGGCACATCAATTTGACCATGAAACCCAGAATCGACTTCATCTCGCATTTTCTTTCTGAGGTTATTTTCGTCTGCTATCCATTGTTGCAACTGATCATGTCTCTCCTCCTTGTAATTTTGAAAAAGTTTTAGAAACTTGTTACTGCTTTCATCCATAGCACCATACAGGTTAGTTAATTCTTGCTTCAAAATGGCATCAGAATAATATTCCAATTTAAGAACACTATCTTCCTGACTACTTAACACCTTCACAATGCGTTCGCATCTCTCCACTTCAGACTTCATTTGCACATAATGAGCAAACCTGTTGTATGAAAAAAAACCTTTGGAGGCAGGCGGAGGTTGCACTGTCAAGTTACATTTCATGGGATGTCTAGTTCTTTTCCGCATTTCCGAATCATCAGTAAAATCAGATTCGGGAACTATCCTGTACTTGCTCAAACTTCCAGCTTCTTCAGAACGAGATGAAAGTAAATCTACTCCATATCCTTCACCCTCTCCATCCATGTTGAAGAATCTGAAGATTGAAGTCACTCTGACAGACACTGGAGTTTTTGAAGTTAGTCCAAAGGGTAATAATTGGAAGAGCAGGACCAGCCACCCGAGGTTACAATATTGAAATCAATCCTTTATCATCGTGAACATTATACGCTGCGACCCTAGAATAATATAAAATCAATTCCAGTTACTTACACTATTACACTCCTAAATTGATAAATTGTTAAATAAAACCTTACTCTTACAGTCTTGCTTATCTGCTATAGCTAAAAAATCTCAGACCACAAAGCTAAAAAAAGTTTTTGTCTTGCTCGTATTGTATTGTACCATGCGTGTCAGCAGTTTCAGCAGTCTCTCGTAAAAACAAGCACCCTTACACTGTCCGTAAATGATTCGCTTGGCTGTCACGATTCTATAAAAAGCTATCCAAATATAACCAAGATTCAACAAAACTAATTTTATAATTTTGTACCTTGCATAATAATTTACTTCGTCTTACCTTAATATCAAAATTAGTATTAATATTATTATTATTGAGGACAGCAACCTGGAAGTCTCGACGATTCAACTCCCGACTGACAAACGAACTGAACAAAAGAGGAGAGGGAGCAAACTGACCACACGATCAGAACAATAGAAAAGGTGAATTGTGTAATGTATATTATTTTTGATAAGTATTCATAAAATTTAAATAACTTGTGTTTACCAATAAAGTGAGATTTGCCGGATGAAGCGAAGCGCGGGAATTCCTCTCGACTCTCCTTCTCAACTTCTCTCGAGTTCAGTTTTGTGAAGAGAACAAACAGAAGCTTGCAAAACTCCTTCCTGACAGTTTTCTTTCATCCGCGCATCCGGTTTTTCGGAAATATTTGAAATTCTGGAATTAACTTGTCCGATTCCCCATAATGGGCTTGTTGACACGCCCGTCAGGAGAAGAAGGCAACAAAATGCTGGAAATACTGGAGAAACATGGATCGAAGTTAGGAATCTTGTCGTATGTCATTGGAATCGGGTGGTTGCTCCTTTTGGCTAATGTTGACTACAATTTGAGTAAGTTAATTGATGATGATTAATTAATTACTAAGGACATTCGAATTTTAGTATTGGAGGTATAGATGCTGTATTTATTAAAGTGATTGTTCGTAATTGCAGAGACCTATTTTTCTGAAAATGCGTTACTTCCCGGTTTGGTAGTGGAACATTTTGGAGGAGGTCACAGGGCGGAGTTCTACCTTAAAGAACTTCAGAAACAAGATGCAACTGAAGAAAAAGTGACGCCGGAGTTCATTTACACGCTGATGAAGAGTGCTGGAATGGCTGAGGTGGAGTTACAAAATTTTACTGTAATGGATCCTGTTACTAAACGTCTAGAAGATGCGGTACATGGGAAGAATGTTTATGCAGTTCATCGGGCGAAACGAGCGGCTGGAACGGAAGCACTGGTTTTTAATACTCCATTTTTCAGTAAACATGGCTCTAATAGAAAGAATTTTGCTGCAATTGCGCTAATGCTGGCTTTGGCAGAGTATTTTAAAAGTAAGTTAACTGAAATTACTGGCGTTATTCAGGAATGTATCCTGCGAGTGAAATAGAAACTGTTTAGACGGATTCGTGATTATCCTACGTGTATTTCATACTTTCAGATCAAGTTTATTGGGCGAAGGATATCGTGTTTCTGGTTGCTGAAGGACATCCAGGGTCGCTAGCTTGGGTTAAAGGGCATCAGGAAATGTTTGATCCATTTGATAATTTAAAATATGAAAGTGTTAGACCGAAGGCAGGAAATATTCAAGTAAGTGAAATAAATGAATTTGTTTATATCCGTTGAAGTATATATTTAGTACTGTAAGCGTTGAATGTTATTATATCTAGGCAGCGATTAATATCATTATGGAGAGCGAAAATGTGTGTACTTTAGAGACTCGATTTCACGGAATCAATGGACAGTTACCTAATCTGGATTTTGTGAACCTGTTGAACAAGTTTATAGTTCCAGATTACGTAAGACTTGACTTTTAGCCATCTTATAGCAATAGTTATCTTTTACCTGAGTTTAAACTTTTTTTCTTGCCATTCTTGCAGGACAAATTACCTGACTGGGAAAAGGATATATGGAAACTTATTGAGTACATGAAAACTCAAGCCACTGGGACTACAACAGGAAGTCACGGATTCTTTTTAAAATATGGAATAGAATCTGTCACACTGATGGGACGGTCTCCAAGAAATTGCAAATCTCGTAACTCATTCTCATTCGGAGATGTCGGCCGCATTTTGGAAGCTGTATTCAGGAGCTTGAATGATCTGCTAGAAAGATTGCATCAATCGTTTTTCTTTTACCTTAAAACCACTCCGAATCGATTCATCTCTATCAGTAAGCATTTTTACATCTTTTCTACAGATGTTGACCTCGTAACAAATGATTCACTAATGATTTTAATGATTGATTCTAAATTAGGTCTTTATTACCCTCCACTGGCCTTGATACTGTTTCCAATATTGCTGAAAGGTGCTTGTGTGTGGCTCACCAAGAAAGATTTGGAAATAACGCAAGCACTCTTCCGTATAATAGGGGTTCAATCTATAGCCATTTTTAGCAGATGGTCTCTTTCTAAGTTGCATTTGATTTCAAAAGTGGACTCTCTTAAGAACGTTGAAATTTCTTCGGAAATATTCTTAAATGTCGTGTTAGGCCTAATTGCATTCCAATATTTGTTTTCCTTCCTCCTTCTGCAAAATGTGAAGAAAAATGTAGCAGACACAATTTATTGTTTCAGTTTAATGGCATTTTCTACTTCGCTCTATAGTATGGCGTTGTTTAATCCATCTTTAGTCATACTCGTTGGAATTATCATGTCTCCCGTGTTAACAATGTTGTTTATATTCCACCCTCAACAACGTCTGTGGTTGTGGGGATTACTGACTGCCTTTTATCTTGGTTCAATCGTCGATTGGTATCCAGACCTGGAGACTCCTGTCAATAAGTTTTTTTATGAATCAGAAGTGTATGGAAATTTCTTGTTTGATTTTGTGGCTATTCTGGTGGTGCCAATTATTTCGATAACCTCAGCACTCGTGTAAAGATGTTGTGTATATATCTATGTTGTATGTATTTCAAGGTATTTATACTTATCTTCTCTCTTCTGTTCATTATCTGCTGTACATGTGTGAGCTAGAATGCAGTCAGTATGTTTGCTATTATGATTTATGAAATAAAAATACGAAAAATACTTCTAGTCGATAACGTAACCATAATATGTTACAGCTTTTTTAATCCTGAATTAAAACTTGAACTATAACACAATGAATATTGTCAAAGACATAGTTTCTACTTTAAATGCTCACAGGAACTTGAACATTCTTCTTGCACGCTCAATCTCTTCTGCAGTAGATTCGGCAACTTCAGCGTTGTATCGTTTAGTCAAGGTTTCAGTTTCCGAACTGTTTATGTTGAGATTCTGTAACTTCTCCAAAGTCAATTTGCCTTCATCAAAGTTCTTTCCTGCGATGTGACATTCAGTCAAAATGCGTAGGAGATCAGCAAACTTCTGGTCATTAGCCTGCAAGTACTGGCGTTCTTCTTCCCAAATCTCCTCCAATAAAGAAATAGCTGTCCCAATATAAGTGTTTTTTAAATCCGCCAGACAGCATTTGGCGATACCCGTAGCTGCAGAGACTTGGATTTCACTGATAGCGTTGTCTTTGTCTTCAGGTATCACCTTCAAGAGCACTGCAAAAAATAAAGTTGAGACGTGGTTGTCTTGAAATGCTTTAACAACATCTTATAATCTTATTATAAAACTCATAATAATTACTAATTACTTGAGTCCCTCTTCACGATTTTCAAAGCGTGCGAAAAGTGCTGTTGAGCAGAAGTGAACATGCTACATTCCAAGGCTTCTTTTCCTGCCTCGTTAAGTTTGGTAGCATACATAATTTTTTCCGCAGATGAGAACTGAGGAGTCTACAGAATAGTTTAAATTAAAAGAAATCAAGATTTACGAGCAGAATCACACAACGTTACAATTAAACAGCGGAAGTAATTAATTACATCCATAAAGTCCAATAGTGATACAGTGTAAGTAACTGTCGCATCCGGAGGTATACCAAATTTTGGAAATCCTTCTTGTCCAAATCCATATTCTCCTTTCAATACGAGACGAGATTTTTCACCACGTCCAAAATACTTAATCCCTTCCACGACCCCCCTGGGTAAATCAATCAACTTTTCGAGTCCCAAAAGCCAATCAACCGTTCGTGAATCGAACACGCGTCCATCGAATTCGCCAATGATCTCAGCTGTACAAAAGTAATAAATTGAACTTGTAAACCTTTCACCGTTTCTTACAATTTTACAAGAAATCAATAATTTCAACCTCACCCTACCTTTTACCAAAGCACCTTTACTTGGTTGCACATCTTCCTCTTTAGGGGGAACTACTCGATAGCGAATCATATCATTGAAATCGTCTTTCATTCCGAGATTATCATAAAAATCCAACAACTCAATCTAAAAGAAAAATGTCAGTACAGCAAAAACTTTCTACTTGTTTCGTAACTGGGTATTTTACAACTTTTGATCTACCTCAATCTTCAAATTAGACCATACTGGACAAACGCGAAAATTTTGAAATCCCATGTCATGGTGAGCAATGAACACAGACTTTTCACCTTTTTTCATTGACCAAATGCCAAACTCCAGAGCTTGCATAGCATGATGCCCTAAAATACATAATTTAAGGTCAAATCAGACCTCTAGGCACCAAAGTCTTGACTAGATAATTTTCAAATTACAGAATACTATCACACAAAACCTACCGTAAGCATCCGCAGTCCCCAATTTAAACTTCAAAGGAATCCCCAGCTCCGTCGTATCCTCAACAATTTCCAGCATAACGGAGTCAAAGCATGGCTCAATAACCCAAGCTTTGTAATGAGCAGTGACCCACATTCCCGGTTCCGGTCCAAACTCCCCCTCCCCCTCTCTAAGGACCGCCACCTTCCACAGCATTCCATCCCCCAGCAAATCTTTAGAGTCCTCTGCAGGCTCGAAGCCTTTGATGGCTAACATGTTCCGGATGTTGATCGGATACTCATCATTATCATCATGATCCTCGTCGCCTTCGTCGTCGGAAAATACAATCACTCCATCATCTTCATCGTCCGAAAATACGACCACTGGATTGTCATCTTCTCGTACACTGGCCATTTTTCAATCCCTGTCTCAGCTTTTCTACCTTCTACTCTACCACTACCTGTTGTTATTATTTACGACAATAAAGAGTTATTTGATAAGACTTACCACGATGACAACTACAGTAATAATTATGACAAATGACACTTACACACGCACAGAGACAAAAATCCGATCACGGTCACACACACGGGAGGCTGATGGTAGCAGACGCAAGCGAAATTGATCTGAGATGCGAACTCGTTGACTTCCAAACTGCAACTGACTCGCCTGCAGTTCGAGTGTGGACTGCCTGGAGCTGAGTGTGGAGTGTGGACTGCCTGCAATTCTGCATCTGCGCACTACTCGTTCCAGAGAGCAGGACGAGCACTACGAGCTTACGAATTTATGCACGCAATGGGGTATCTTGCGAAATCTCATAAGTTTCCATTTTGCAAATATTGGTTTTATAAGTTTTTTTGAAATATCAAAATATGTACATGTATTTGAAATGCACATCAATATTTGACATAGTAATTACTACTAAAAATTACAATAAAATTACGCTATGAAATGAATGTAGTAATGCCACAAAATACCTCTTCTACGCACGTGTTTCACAAGATATAACTGTATGGGTATGGAGTTCAAGTTCAGTCGCTTACTCTAACAGTTAAGAGTTCAAATGAAATTTTATTGAGGATTGGAAGGTGTTGCATAATCTTATGATGATAAAATAATAGTGAACTTTAAGTAGTAGTTGTAGTAATGTGACTACTGTTGAGGAGTTGACTGGCGCCGAGATGATTTATCAATTAAGTTAGTTATGTTATTAACCAGGAAGGTTGTACTGATGGATGGTAGTTGTAAAGTTGTAAAACGATTAAAAGATTATATATATTGAAATTCACGGTGTACTGAACCGGTTCCGCTTGATCCCGTTTGTCCCGGTGTAGTATATGACATGACATAATAACAGTTTTATTCGTCGCACCTTAGTGCCTTCCTTTAGTTCTGACTTTGGAGTTCACAAGTTTACTCGTCGTTTGATGTTCTAGAGAAATACAAAGGATTTTCAGATTTTGAAATCATGAAAAGTTTTGATTTAGGTTTGTTTTCGAGTTAGTTTGGACGATTTGATTAATCGCATGTTCATTGCATTTTGCATACAAATATTTATTTCTTTTGTCTTTGTATTTAGAGCGGACTTCGTGGATTTACCTGAGTCTATTCATTTCATGCACTTCTTTGGGTAGTGTATCCAGTGGACCTGTGCCAGAGAGCGATGATGTGGTTGTAATATTGGGAACGCCTGAGTTGGAGAAAGTTTCTGCAGCCGGATTAAAGTTTTCCAATAGGTTATACAAGGTAACATGTGAAATAATAGTTGCATGTACTGTTGGGAAACTTATTGCAATATTGGATCTTTCCACGTCAGATTTTGCGAGATTTGGATCAAGAGAACTTGATCTACTCACCGTTCACCCTGCATACAGCCTTAGCAGGGCTGAAAATGGCAACGGATGGAGACACCCTATCGGAAATTAACAGTGCCACTGGATTAAATAAATTCAGTAACGATTTCGTGCAAACTGGTTTCATGGACTTAATTCAATCATTGAAGGTATGACTATGCAAGTCAAGTAAATGCAAGTGAAAATGATTTATTCATCAATAAATCTTTAATTTCATTCGTGTAGACTGATGAGACATCCATAATCAAAATGGTCAACAGAATTTTCACGTCAAAAGATTACAAGGTAGATGGAAACTTCGCAAAGATGTTACGAGATAAATTCAACGTAAATATTAACAGCATAGACTTCTCCAATACAACTCTAGCTGCAGAAACGATCAATGAAATTATAGCTGCCAGTACAAATAATCTGATTCCAGAATTCGTCCCAGCCGAAGGTCATTTTAACAGTCATCATATGTATCCATATTGTTTGTTTCATAATCCTCTAAAGACAAAATGCATTTGTCCCGTATAGATGATTTGGAACCATCTAACAAAGTGGTCATGTTAAATTCAATGTACTTCAAAGCAGAATGGGAACGAGAATTTACACCACTTATGACAGACAGACAGTCTTTCTTCACAGAAAATGGAACTGAAGTAGAAGTTGATATGATGAACAGAGGAGGGTATTATCAGTATGGAGAAATTCTGGAATTAAACTCATCTGCTGTTTCCATCCCATATAAGGTAAAATAAGTCAAAGAAGCGTTTTGTGTGTTCCATGAACAAAAATTATTCACACACGCATTCACAATTCATGATGTTTTTTTGTAGGGGAATAGATTCAGTTTAAATATAATTCTCCCAGAAAGAGGAATTCCAATTTCCCAGCTGGAAAAAAATCTTGAGAGTTTTCCCATCCAAGCTGTGCTTTCTCGAATGACCAGAAGATACATTCAACTGTCGGTTCCTAAGTTTAAGTTGGAGTCGATTATAGATATGATCGGACCAGTTCAATTGGTAAAATTTTTTTCTGAGTTACACAATGAAATGTATAATTAATCTGATTTGTGATTTAAGATATGATCCATTATAATTTTGTGTAGCTTGGAGTTAAAACTGCCTTGTCTCCTCATGCAAATCTTACGAAGATGTCCCGTAAACATGGACTATTTGTTAATTCTATCATTCAAAGGGCATTTTTGTCTGTGACTGAAGGTGGAACAGAATCTGCATCTTCCAGCTTTGGTAGGTGCCTGTATTTGTCTTAAAAATGTGTGAATTCGAAATACAACATTTTTTTTATTTTTCGTTCTGCTGCAGTTGAAGCAGTTCCAGCAGCATTTAGATCTTTGACTCCCTTTACTGTGGATCGTCCTTTTATCACATTCGTTTATGACAACCTCACCAACACGGTCTTATTCGTAGGAAGAAAGTTACACTAGTAACTTTTTCAAAATACTGATCTCAGATCGACTATATATCAATTGAATTTAGTCACAAAATGTGTACAACAAGATGGCATCACCACAGTGGTCTTGATTGACATAAAAAGAGAGTTCAAAAATAAAAATGATTGTTTCGAAATAATAGTATTACAGTGCCAGGTTTATTTATTTCG
>Ga0194135_10000987_pt1 | contig 16609 bp, 18 predicted proteins | sample LitLau_LLRF_2013_FD_134024 | JGI IMG/M metagenome (GOLD analysis project Ga0194135, IMG submission 134024) | Freshwater sediment microbial communities in response to fracking from North America - Little Laurel Run_MetaG_LLRF_2013 (version 2) | ecosystem: Environmental > Aquatic > Freshwater >...
ATTTATACCTGCATGGAGTAGCCAATTAAAGTTGGAGCCCATCCTCTAGCAAGTCCTCTAGCTCCGTCTTCTGCAAGAGTGACCTTAACAATGAATCAAGATTACAAACAGTTAATCCGAATATCAGGATTGGTGTATCATAATCTTAATTGATAACTCACTTTAAACCCAGTAAAGATGTTTTTGTATTTATCCGGATTCACTTGTAATCGGCATTTAACCTACATTGTCACAGAAAGTAAATAAAAATCAATCACAATGCAGAATGACTTGAGTAGAGCTTGTGTGATGGTCCATGAACGAATGCCTCAGAGGAAGGTTTAAGAAGCCTCTCGGTACTTTGGTTTTAGAGTAAAACTTACCAAATCTAGTGGTACTACAGCGGTATGAGTAAGTCCACAGGAAACGACACCACCGAACCCACAAAGAGCAAAGAACATCGGTGATCCATATTCACAGGAGTCTCCCTCTGGGAAATACAAGGAGAGGATATTAAGGATAAAGTAAACGATTATGTAAAACTCTCCTAATGGCTGATAATTGATAGTTAGATAATGATAACAGGAAAGTACCGGCAACGGAAGGCATGGCGATGTTCCTCGTCGCAACTAGTGAGGATGCTCCAAGTGACGTCCGTGCCAAGGATGACTTCTCTCCCTCTGAGCATCTTGCAGTTTGGAAGGGATTTAGAAAAGGGTTTGACTTGGCCAAATCAAAAAGTGAGTCGAGCATCTTTCGTGGGATCTAAAATTGACAAAATTGAAAATTCAAATCCAAATGTGATATTCCACGTCATCCTTAGTTCATTAATTTAGAAATCATAATTCGAATAGGCTGGTTAAATTAACTTACCGAATTAAGACCAGATCTGGTCCACAGAGAGCGAGAAGCTTGACGTGACACGAGAGAGGCAGACACGGAGTACTGGCCTGACAAAGATGGAGATCGAGAAAGGACGGGAGATGCCTCAACTCCACCAGCCCAGCCTCTCACTCGTCAGCACTATGTACTCCCCCTCCCCGTCCATCACGTGCTAGAAGCTGAGCTCAATTCCCATCCCCAAGGAGAACACAGGAATGGGCATCGAATCCCAATCAACTTCATGCATTCAAATCAAATAAGTAAACTAACAATAGTCCTCATCTACTCAACACTTCAATTAACCCAAGTAGAAATACTACGGACGGACGGTGCCACGGAGGGAATACTATGGAGGAGTCAATTCGAAAAAATCCAGTATTTCCAAATTGTAGAACTACTAAAAGAAAAAGAGTGTAGTGTAAAAAGGAATGAATTCCTTTGATTTAAAAACAAACTCCTTCCAAAGTCAACGAAAGGTTAAGCTAAACGTTGGGAATATCATAAAAACCGCTACAGAATTTGAAACATGAAACGACTTCTAAATAAAAGTTAATTTGTTGGGACACCGACGGGCTGTTGAAAGTGAGCCCATCTCGGAATCAAGAATCTTCCAACTCAGAGAGACCACCAGGTGTCACTACTCACTACTGATACTTGGAGCCAACACCACTCGACGACTCCACTTTAATTAAATTCCTCCGAATGAATTGAATTCGGGGAGGCTGAGGTTGAACTTTGGACTTTTAAAATAAAAGATCTCCATCGTGAGAACTGCCATTGCATTCCATCAGATCCGTAAATTAGAATAGATGAATCGGCTGCCGATATGGGATTGGAAAACCGGAGACGGCTTGGCGTCCTTGTCGTTGTTGAAGAAAGCAAGTCCAAATTCTCCAAAGCCTTAAGAATCCGCTCTGATTATGATAAATTATAAACTTTCTTTATTGACAACTTTTAAGTGTTGGGAGAGCTAGGACTCCTAGCTCCCTAGTTAATCAATTGAGATAACTGAAGTAGAACTCTGGAGTTATTTAATTAAGTCATTTTATCTAGCGTCAGAATTAACGAAATTACTAACTAGTTTTTGTACCTAATTTGTAGCAACATATCACTTAAACATTAGGTATTAGAATCCTTAACAGTATTTACTTGCGTGCAGAAGTCACTATGCTTTTACGCTTACAATTTACTTATACGCTCGTACAAACTGCGATGACAGGAAACAGAGAACACTTATAATGTAGATGATTGCGTTTAGAAAGTTCGTAATTTAATTATATTTTATACTTATCCATAGTAAAGTTATTAATACTATACAAAAAAAATAATCTAAAAGGAACACCGTATGGATGAGACGACGGGGAGGGAAAGGAGGAGCCGGACCTCCACGCTCCGGACGGCCCAACCTTTTTTTAGAGTTCCAGGATGGAACAGCGTGGTGGTCAGACGCACACGCAAGTCCAAGTCTGAAGAGTCCCCAAATGTACACTACACTTTTAACTCTCAGAGTTGCTCAACGTACTTGGAAAGCTGTTCTTGGGCCGTGAGCACTGTTTCTTCCGAAACGAGCCCGGGTTGCAGGAGGTCCATTTGCGGAGTGGAGACTGGGTGGGGAGAGTGAGAAGGTGTCGGAGGGTGATGAGGACGAGGGGAAGGGGTTGGCATGGCTCGTGGAGAGGCACTGGGACCTGAGACAGGAGTCGGCGGGCCCATGGGTGAGACAGCGGAAGGCCGACCGACAAACCTTTGCGGAAGTTGTGACTGGAGGTTTACATTGTTCAGCTGATTCGCCATCTGCATTGGGGGCATTGAAGGATTTTGGGATTGAAGTTGTTGCTGGTGGTTAGGATTTCCACCGCCACCAACCATCTGATTCCCCATGTTCTGATTCATTTGGTTCATCTGTGGATTTCCGCCCATTTGGTTCATCTGCGGATTCCCAACCATTTGGTTACCTTGACTGTAGCCCATGAACTGTTGCTGCTGTTGCGGGGTTAGGATCTGCTGGGGATGTTGAGAATGTTGCTGTAAATGTTGCTGTTGATGACCCATTCCAACATGCTGTTGTCCCATTCCACCTTGAGAATAAAGGAAAGAAAGCTATTATAGTCTGTTTTCCCGCCGTTACCAGAGGGTGGGCCTAATTATGAAAAAACCCTTGAGGCCCCTTTACTTTGGGGCGAAGGCCTCGTGGGTTTTTTCTTAATTAGGCCCACACTCTGGTAACGGCCGGTGAAGAAATAGACTAAGTTAAAATCACTAAAATGGATGATTCTTTTTGTATCGCAGTATTGGCATACCTGCATGCTGTAAGACATGTTGCTGCTGCTGTTGTTGCTGAGGCTGATTTAAGAGTTGTTGACCTTGTTGTTGCTGAACGGGCTGGCCCACCTGATTTACCATCTGTTGACCTTGCTGCATAGCTTGGTTGGCCTGTTGCTGTTGTCTGTGCCGAATAAATGCAGTCATGAGTTGCGGATTTGACTTGAGTATTTGGAGCACTTGTTGTTGCTGTTCAGGCGTTGTCGGAGATCGTAGCGTTTGAAGGAGCTGATTAAGAAGGACATGACCTGGCTGTGGCTGACCTTGACAATTCACCGGTTGATTTGGAACCGTGGGCCTCACTTGTGGGCTTCGAACAAGCATTCCTGTGTAGTTAGCAGTGTATTTTATTAGTTTCAATTCCTTCCACCAACATCTGTACTCGAATCACAAATAATAACAAAGTTCAAAACTTGACTAACCCTGTTGAGGAATGGATTGTTGTTGCTGCATCATGTTCATCTGTCCCATTTGGTTTCCTCCTGGCCTTGTAGGAGGTATTCCTTGGTAACGAGGGATTTGGTCCATTCCAGGAAGTGAGTTGAGCCCAGGATGTCGAAGTTGTTGAGGTTTCCCCGGGTTTGGTGCTGGTCTTGGGGTTGGGCTCATTTGAGGAGAAGTACCTCGAAACTGGCCTTGGGCCATTGGTCCAGGTCCGCCCTGTTGCATAATATGTTGCAGAGCTCCACCGTGTTGTTGAGGTTGAGGAGGAGGTTGAACTTGGCTCATCGGTGTTACTGGACCAAGAGGTTGGGCCTGCTGCCGGGCTACCTCTTCTTGGACCTGACGTGCCGCCTAAGTTGAATGAAAAAAAAGTAATTATATAATTCGATTAGTTGTAGCAAGGAGGAAAAAGATGGCCGTGTGGTGTCTGTAAGGAGAGGAAGGGGATACTTAACCAGGTTCTAAGAAATATAAGCTCAAAAAGGTGAGGTTAAGAATAGCAATTCCATACCTGCAAGGCAGCCAAAGGAGCACCGCTACCAGGTTTCCCACCCATTCCTGAGCCAGACGGAGTCCCCATTCCTGGTGAGTTGTTGTTGCTAATCATCTGTGAAGATGAATTACAAAACAGGAGACAAGATTAAAGAATGAATTATGTTGAGGGCGAAACCTGTCCCGCCAGTTCTTGCAAAAACAACGTCTGTCAACCGGCATGAAATGTACATTTGCAAATATATGATTTAACTGCCGTAACTAACCTGTGGTGGGGTTGGAGCCGCGACTACAGGTGTACTGTTCCCGCCACCGCTGATTTGCATCATCATTTGCATGCGACGGCGGAGCAACTGATTCTGCTGAACCCTTTGGTGGGCCTGTTGCTGGCGGAGTTTGTGTTTGATGTTGGCACAGAATGGAACTGGGCATTTCTGTTCCAGACAATGCTTGGCATGATAGCAGCACAGAGCAATCAATTGCTTGCAAATTGGACATCCTCCGTTGGTCTTCCGCTTACAAACCTATTTGGAATGTAGAAATGTTTAGTACTTGTTGTTTTAATGAATACTTGTGTAGGTACGAGAGGGAAGGGAGAGAATTTACCTTGGCATGAGATACAACACGTTTCATTTTCTGACAGGATGGGAGCCGGCAATTGGCATCACGGCACTGACAAGCATGAACCAGGGATTGAATGCATCGTTGGATGGAAAGTTTACGAGCCTCCTGAGGATTCGAATGTTTCGCTTCTCCAGGCACCGGGCTAGACCCATCGTCCAAGTCAAACCCGAGTTTAACCATACGATGAGGATGTCCTTGTTTTTGGTAGCATGGGACGCAAAGGTCGAAATCATCACACACGCTACAATGGTACCTGAAATTGGTATGGTAAATTAAGTTAACGAAATCAATCATATATTCTCATTTCTGTTTCTGATCATCCTTACCTCGTCTCAACATGAGACTTGCAATTATTGCACGTGTATACGAAGCGATCCTGTCCTTGATTGTGTAGCTCAAACAGCATGGCCATGCTCGAGAATTTCGCTCGCCGAAGAGACGAGAATTCGTAATGTTTATCACGGGCTAGAGTCAAAAAGGCATCACGACCATCCATAAGATCACAGGTTTGCACAGGATCGGGGTCTTGGATACTCTGAAAATTAAAAGGCAATTTTTACGACTGATTGACTGACTGATAATGTTACGTTATAGCAAGTCTTGGTTATAGCTTTTGATCCACCTAAGCTGCACCTACTTTTATTGTCTTGATGAACAAAGTAGTAAATCCTTATCACTTTATAGAAAAACTATTAATGAAATGACACGGTTGGTACTCTGCTGAAAGTGAGAGTGTGGACGTGGACCCCATTCCATTTCAAAAGGGTTTGGTTCGACTGTAAGAGTTATTGAGATTTTAGTTTTCCGTTGTTTTTACGTTGGCGGAAAGGAAAAGTGCAAGTGGAGGACACAACTCTTCGAGCATTGACGTCGAGAACTCATTTGAATTTTCCCGGGCTCTACCGTCGATGCTCATGAGAGGATGGTAAGGATAAACCCCTTTGAGTCTGCTCCTTGCCTGTCTGAAAACTTTAGCAAATTGTGATTGTGAATTTAACGGAATTCGAACGTTTCTTCCCAAAGACAAGCTTACTATGGCGGGTATTAGTAAATGGTGTAGTTTAATTCAACTAATGCTTTTCTAGTGTGTCGGTGCGGTTGCCGTTAGTATGGTTTCTTTTTTTCATGAAGACTTAAGAGTAGCGAGAATCGTTTTGTTAACTTACCCCCAAAGAAGCTGCGGATTGAGCGGAGTGGAGCCGAATAACAAAGAAGACTTCCTTGTGCTTCTCCATTGTAGCAAAAATTTTAGTGGACAAATCATTCCCCGTTTGAGGTGCATTGGACTTTTTGTTATTCTTCCTCTGGTTGGACTTATTTTTGTTTGACTTTTTGGATTTCTTTTGGCCAAGCTGTTTCTTCTTCCCATCAGGCGTGCATTCTTCCATCTCCTCCTGAGCAAGGGGCAGCATAACACAGCATTATTAAACGCTTCTTACTAACAGTTTTAAGAAACGTCCTCAATTTATTAAAGACCTTACCGTCTCTGTCCAAGGCAGTGCTGCAGCGGCCGCCGCCTCAGCAGCAGCTTCCTGACGACGCTTCTCTTCTTCCTCTTGATCCAATTCCTTTATTGACTCTTCCAAAACATTCGGCCAGAAGTCTCCCTCGAAGTATGGAAGCTCAGCTGCGGATGACAGGTTGTCTTCCATAGCTTGTTTTAGAATATCCTGCAAATGAGAATAATAAAAGATTCAATAAATAAATGAACCTAGTCCTGGGTATAAATGATGATAAAAGGTAAATGATTTTCGAACTTTATAATCCAGCACGATTCGTTCGATGATCCCCTTATCCAACATCTTTTTGTACCATTCTTGCAGTCTCTTTGGTTTCGGAATCTTCTGCTCGGTAGGATGACAGTGGAAAATGTAATCATCCCCCTCAGAAGGTGGGCAGGCCCAAATATGAGCCATGGTATAACCCAATTGCTTCACATACTCGAGGTACCCCAGAAGAATCTCGTGGTACACGGCAGTTCGAAACTGTCTTGGCTTGAAGAAATGAACAGAGTCCAGGTAGGCTATGTAAACTCGACGAGTGTTTGGGTTTGCACATTCCGAACCATACTCTTGTACATGCATTCCAAAGAAACAAACGTCCGTCCCATCGATATCTTCGAAAGCAAAAAGTGCCTTGGCCCTGGAAAGACAAAATTAAATAAACATTTTAGAAGATGGTAAACTAAATTTTAGAACGTGAGGATAAGTTTTGGCTTCAAATATGGGAAAACTTACTTATAAGGAAAGGTTTCATGGAGATCACCACATTCGACATATCTGTGCTTCATGCCCGCTTTGACTTCCACAATCTTGTCCGAAGAGGAAACAACACGAATGAAGACTTCCCCAGCTCCAGCTTCTTTCTTTTTCAAGAAATTGTTGACGCGAGTTTCAATGTATGTTCCGAGTTTGGAAGTAGCAAGTCTCTTGGCGTTGTACTTGTTCTCCTTCTTTTTGATGTTCTTTCCTTTCAAGCAATTATCACAAGTAAATCTGAAAGAATAAAGACACGGTCTTCATTGTCGTCAAGTCGATTGTTATTCAATGAAGTAATCGGGAGCCTAACCCATTAGGCCAGATGGTATCCATGTGGAGAACACAGATCTGATGAAGCTTCCTACCGCAATCATTGCACTCAACGAATGGTTCCAACTCAAGATGATCATTCTTGACCTCCACGAACTGATCCTTCTTGATAGAACTGGAAGTGAAGCGGTAACGTTCTCATTAGAATGAGTTTAGGCTCATGATAGGCTGTGTGACTTGTAAAAACAAGACAACTTACGCGGAAGGCTGAGCGGGATCATCTCCCAAAGTGACGGTGTCACCCTGAATCTCATTGAAACACTTCTGGCAGTACGTGTATCTGTCAAACATTTCCGCACAAAGATAATGAAAATCGCTCGAGGAGCGGAACATGGTGGAAGGACTTTTGGTGGACAATTAAAACGCGTGAGTGAAGTGAAACATGTAGCAGATACCAAACCAAAGCCGTCCGTCAGTATCAGTATGTCAGTATAGCATAACCGCCACATCCATCACAATGCCAGGATTTGACCACATATACAGTGATTTAGGGATTTGATACAAAAATTAACCATGAAAAGTAAACAAAATAAAAAGAACAAACAGTTAAAACCAAGAGCGGCGTGTGCCGGAAGGAAGGAGAGGGAAGGAATCATTAACGACTTTTAGTCGCCCACAAACTAGATCCTTTGATTTTACATTTATAATAAAGATTCAAACAAGGAAAAAACTTAAACTGATGCCAAGAGTCTGGCCCGACGAATTCATACTAAAGCCTCATTGCCATTCTAGCTTTAAGGAAGGTAAAAATGCAAAGGAAAATGTTAAGGAAATTAATTCTGAGATTAAGCACAAATGGGAAGACGTCTACGTTAGCGTGACTAAAGGTTGATGAATACAGAAAGCTTTGCAAGGAAAGTGAGGAAGGGTCGAGCATGAATTTGAAATGGACAGAAAGGAAAAGGAGAACAATTAAGATTGGGAACGGGGGGACTTGTGTGGAATGTATGAGATAAACAATGCATCACCTATTCTGGTAGGAGTAATACTTGGCATCTCTTGGGATCGTGCAGAGTTGCTTTCCGTAGCAACAAAGTGTCTGTGGATTGAAGGTATACTTCCGTCCGCAACAGTACCCGAGAGACTGCATCACTGGATCAATTTCTGCCTCGAACACTTCAGACAACTACACAAGGTAATAAAGAAATAAGTTTCAGAAGAATATTGCTTCCCACTGCCGTACTTAAATGAGAATATAAACTACCTTTGTACAGTATCGGTAAACTCGGGAAGTCTTTCGATTGTACAGCCAAGCATTATCAAACATGAGCCAAACGTCATCCACGTACTCCCATGGATCCGAGTACACACCACATTCCAATCGCTTCTTGATTGTTGACAAGTCCATCGGTTTCTTGATAATGTCAAAGTAGTCGGGGATTCCGAGAGTCTATTATCCAATCATATGAAATGTTAAGTTAATGATTAGTGAGAGTAAAAATCGTTAAATTACAAAGTAAGAAATAAGAATTATGTTCAAATTTATGTTATGTTATATTATGTTCAAAGTATGTAGGGAATTATCATGTTTAACTTACCTGTGGGTCAACCGGCACCTTGAAAGGATGCGATTCTGGATCTTGTCGAAACAATTTGTCCAAAGTTGGCATCAAGGCGGTCTTCAACTCATCCGGAGTAAATACTAAAGATCAGGAAATAAATATAACAATATAATTGTAAAAACCGAGCTTCGAGCATTGACCCTCCCTTGCCCTCATCCCATTTAACTCTTTGCAGAGGAAAAAGGGGGTGTGGGTCTGTGGGTGGTTGGTAACTCTATGGATGGTAAAAACTTATCTGATGAAGTGAAACTGAGTAAAACTAATAAGGGTTACTGGGTAAGGTATCAACGGTGTAATGGCTTACGGCACTTCTTCTTGTCAGTATTGGAGCTACTGGGTGATGAAGCGCTTCCGCCGGAGCCGCTAGGAAGCTGAGTATGGCCGGACGAGGATGCGGAGTTTGGTGATGATGGCCGCTCCATTTTGACTGTAGAGGTGTCCATGGATTCAGAATTACTGAACGTTGACATTGGACTGAGTGGCTCGTCCTTGATTTCTTCTATAAAAGAATCGACTTTATTAAAAGTTTAAGTCCACCTCTTCGTGAGACGTGTAGTAGTAGTTGCTTTCAGAATCCATAATTAAACATTAAGGTACCCTGAGAAATTGGGAATTCAGAACAGAGCAAATCGTCTGTTCAACGATTGAAACCCGAATGAGAGGGAGAAAAAGAGCTCAACGAATTTTGTCCGATTCGAATTCACTTATTTATTTAAGAACAAAGACCGTGTGCCTCCTCTTCTGTTGAGCAAGCGAAGCAATTAAAAGGGAAAACCAGGGTACTGTGACCCAAAAACTGGCCAACTTGAAGCATTGGAGATTTTTGAAGAAATCTTAAACAAAACTCGATACCCTTCCCCTTCATGAAACTACACCAATAATGAACCAATTCTCTGATTACACGTAACTTACTAAGCTCACTCGCTATTTAAGTCTCCCCTTACTAAAAACAATGATAAAATCTTTAAATTCCGAGATTTGGAAGGAACCCCAACCAATTTCTGCATAAGATTTGTATATGCCTCAGTTTGTACTCAGATTATGCTCAGTTTCGATGAATACCTTCCTTCCAAGAATGATTTCATAAAAGGCATTTAAGTTTAAGTTTCAACTTTTTAAACTGGCCCTACATTTCATTAATACCTGACAGATAACTTGTAAATGACCTTGATGGTATGGCGAAAGCCAATGCCAAATAAATAATTCAATTCAATAAATGGTGGTAAATTATGTGGTTACTTACTCTTGACGATGGAATTTTCTGTTTTTCCAGAGGAGTGCTCATCCAATTCCTCTCTTGGCTCCATCATCTCCCCATTGAAGGACTCGTGCTTAATCTCATCAAGCAGAGGATATTCTTGCTTGATTTCAGTCTCTGTTTTGATTTCCATTGGTTCGTGTTTGACTCCGTGCCCTTCCAGTTTGACCATTTGCGGAGTATCTCCCATTCCTCCCATGTCAGAAGAGCCTTGAATTTGGCCGATACTTGAGATGGATTCGTACTCTCCGTTGAAGGAGAGACGGGAGGCCTGATTCTGCATCTGCGGTGTGTGAGGCTGCATGGAAATGGGAGGGGTGACAGAGAGCGGCTGCTTAAGCATATCATATTGCTGCTGCTGAACTGGTTGTTGGTTCTGTTGGATAAGCTGTTGTTGCTGATGTGGAGCAAACATTAGAAACTGTTGCTGACTATTGTTGGGACCCGACTGGAGGTTATTCGGAGATGGAAGAGGTTGGTTAATGCCAGCGTTGTTGGTTTGATTCATGTTTAGTGAACTTGAGATCTGAGCTTGATTTGGAGGTGAGTTGAGTTGAGGGCGACTAAGGTTTGGGTGTGGCTGTGGCTGCCGAGGGTTCCCTTGCCCCTGTAGTGGCATATTATTAGTGAGCATTAGTCGTGGGACTGAACCTTGTGACGTGGGAAGATTTGGAACCGGTGGGCGCTGTTGTTGCTGTTGTGGTTGCAACCCTTGCGATTGTTGTTGCTGTTGCTGCTCCTTCCGCTTCTGACGTTTCTCCTCAAGCTCCTTTTGAATCTTGTAGATTTTCTCCGCAAGCAAATGGTAATATTCTGGACGAGAGCTCGCCATTTCATACATGTCACCTTCCACCTTCTTGGCATATGCTACCAGATTGCACATACGGCGATCCAACATTGCATTCTTATCCGGAGATGGAAAGATTGCCTGCACTCTGTAAGCACAAAATAAAACAAGATGTGAAGTAGATTTTGCTGGAGTTAGAATTACATCTTGGCATGGAATGAAACTAGTATAGGTGATTAATAGAAAACTTACAATTTATCGACCAGGTGATTCCTAAGTTCTGAACTAATAGACTGGTGCCACTCTTTTGTTCGCTGCACAGGCGCTGCAGTGATTCCTGGATTCTGGTTGGGTGGATGAATCCCACTACCGTCCAATCCGAGTAGATTGAAGTTTGGATTGTTTCCCATTGACATGGGAGAAGGAGCACCGCTGTCATTTGAGTTCTGCTGTAGAAGCTGAGGTTGTGGTGAGGCAGAGGGAAGGCGTGGTGATGGTGCTGATGGTGGGATGGGTCCTTGAGATGAAGGGGATGGCAGAACCCCAGTCGGACCTCGGATACGCTGTTGTTGCAACATGCCGGGCACTGGGTTGGGTCCTGGTCCAGGTGGCACACTTCCAATCATCGAGTTTGGTGGACATGGGATCCCTGATATTAGAAAACAAAGATTGATAAGTATTTAATGCTTTCAGAAAAGGATGGACTGGTTAGGGTTAGGCTAGGTTAAGACGGAAGGGTTGAAAAGAGTTGGGAAGGGATTCCCTCGAGTCACAGGTCGCAGATTTATACCTGAACCAAAATGTCATTTCATTACTCAAAAATGGCGAACCAAACATACCTCGCCAATAATCCCTTGATGTATTGTTATACCGGGCCCATGAACGAGGAACAACTGCTGTACGTTTGTTCCCATTCAAATAGTATGTGACTGTGACTTCGCCGCACCCACACATGCCTTCCACATCCATTGGTTCCATTATTGAAACCAGTAATGGAGTCAATTCATTGAAAGAGTTAAAAGTTAATTATAACACGCTAATTGTCAATTTTAATTAGGAATGAAGACTGGGGTCATGCTTCTTAAAATTGAGTCCAATCTCAAGGAACGCGGAAGACGTTGTGAGGGATTGGCCTGCTGTCGACTCGGTGAGAGAGGATGAGGACTAGAAAGTGGGTAGAGTTGCCGCGTGGGAGTCCGTAAACTTCGGTCCGAAAGCGAAAATATCTCCACGCGGGCGGATCCCGCTCGCCATTTGACCCGGGTGAAGAAAAATCCAGTCTTAAGTCTAAACATTCAGCAAATTCAACAACCACCGATTCAAAAATCACCCAAGCCAAAGTACTTCTTAATTTAACAGTTTGCGTAATTACAAGATTAAGTTATCAGAAATTACCTTATAAGAATCCAGCCTCAAGAACATTTGATTTGACTTATGCCTTACATTAATGGCGTTAATGACATGGTGACATGAGCTGCTTTTTGGATATAATCAATATAGTGCGTAGTGAATCTGGACCGTGGGAATCATCATTCATTATCTATCACAACGAGAATGACAATGGGAGGAGTGCAATTGGAATGCTAACTGTATTTCCATCAACTGAGATGACTTTTGACCAAACCGATTAACTAACGCTATAAAACTTTTATGGAGTAGACAAAAGTAAGAGTCCAGTCAACGAGGATTGAAAGTGGAGAAGTTAGTGTATCATGGCGTGGAAGAGAAAGTAATTTCCTGAGAAGCAATTAGAATTAGGGTTGTTGAAAGTAAAACGAAAGCAAGTTTTAACAATGGATTCAATTACATAGTAGATGACAGTATTTTGGTAGTCTATAAAGTAGAAAATGCCTAACTGACTAACTAAAAAACTAACCTTTATAATGAACTGGATACTCAATTCAACAAAGTAAATATTTTGGTCTCGGTTCATAGTAAATTAATAGTAAAGTTTAGAAATTGGTTGAAATCACAGCTCACGCCACGCGACCCGATTAACATCAAATGAAAGTAACACGTTTATTTAAAAGTGTACTACAAAGCATGAGTGAGTAAATAAATAAACCAAAGCCCGATTAAACATGGCAGGGAATGCTAAACTGTAAGACTAAGCAACGAGAATCAGTAAGTTAAGTCCAACGCAACGCAGGCTAGTAAAAACCAACTACGTAAAGCAACCAATGGAAAGGAATACAAGCATTTATTTATGACAATCACCTATCACCCCTCAAATAAATTAACGTTTTTCGTAGTATTTAGGTGGATCTCTTAACAATGACAATCTGGTTCGAGTTCGACCGACTCTCAGGAAAGAAAAAGGAGTTGTTAGATGTAAGTCTAAGGAATACTCACCCAGCGCATCATAAGCCCTTCGGACGTCTGAAGGCGTAGGGGCTGGAGTTGGCGTAGGACTATGCTGAGACTGTTGATTAATCTGTATTTGTTGTTGTGGCTGTTGTTGTTGTGGCTGTTGTTGCTGCTGACTGGGTTGTGAATTGGCTCTATTCCGGTCAGCCTGTTTCAGCGGGAGGCAAACGGGACAGTCATGCCTCTGACAGTGCTTCCAGTGTGAGATAATTTGACGTGACGAGGAACAATGCGTTTCCGTGCAGTTTTTCCCGGCCTGACAAGTTGCCATGTGGTTCAGTACATTCTTCATCGTTCGACAGTGAGGAAGGTGGCACTGGGGAAGAAAAAAGTAAAGAAATCAAATTAATACGACAATTATAATGTTAATTAATTTTGAACAAATTGAATGATGAATTTTAAAAATGAAGATGAAGAGCAAGCACAGATTCCAAAATTCTTTGCAAGCAAATGAGTGAGAAGTCAAGCGTTGAGAAACGCTTGAGGGCTTGACCTTCTCGAGGACCAGACTAGAGACCTTGAAAATTCAAGTAATCATAAGAATGGTTCTAGGAAATTAAAATCCGAAAATATTATTTCTAACTCTTCGTCGTTATTCATCACATCAAATTTCCTCCTACTTTTCCTTGCCAAAAAGTCATAAAAACTAAAGTGATTGGGATATTGAGAATAAGATTCAGTTTCTTCCATAATCTAGGATATCTTGATAACTGAAAGTGCAGTAGTCAGCAGAACTGACACAGCTTAGTACTTAAATATTGTGACCAGGAGTTATTAGACTGTGTGGCCTGATCCCTGTAGAATTACCCTTTATAAAAAGTTTTTTCAACGAAAATATGGGCTGGGAAACCAGGCCTCACTATCTAAATACATGGAGTGGCCTCAAAATTATGCTTTCCCAGCCCATATTTTCAGCAAACGGACCATAGTAAAGTTTTCTCCAGCGGTTTTCCTATCTCCTTCACCAAAAAAAACCTCCGTTGCTGACCTGGACCTCCCTGTGTCAAACTACTTAAACCTGGACACTACATTTTTTTTTACAGAGTTAGTAGTTGACTTCATACGCCTGTGAACCAAAGTTCATTTGAATCCTACAGGCCACAGTTTCCAATTACTTCTGTGCCATATTCTTTGTAATATGAAGTTATAAAGCATCAATCAAGTTTGCATATACCTGTCGTTGTTCACCGTTCGCTGCACTATCCCGTCGTTGACACTTATGGGCGTGAAGAAGTAGGACCAGCTGCTGTTGTATTAACTTCCGTTTCTCCGGATCAGCATTTCCCGGAGCAGCGTTTTGTGGAGGTTGTGAGACGCCTGGACCAAGCAGCGACTGACCTTGGTTTTGATTAACCACGTTTAATGACTGGGTAGACGGGTTCGTTGGCACTGCCTGGTTTTGATTTACAACGCTTGGTTGTCCCATAATAGACACCCCATTATTAATATTCACCGAATTGCTGACGTTAACACTATTTATTGGAACGGCGGAGTTCATCATTGTATTCGCCATTGATGAGACCACCGTGGAAGGTGCACCGAGTGGGGATGGTTGTTGGTTCTGTTGCCCTTGCATAGACGCCGAGACTGCTGCGTTCGGAGCGTTTTGACCCATGAACTCATTCTCGGGGTATCTCGGTGGTGGTTGCATAGGAATCGGACCCGGGCCTGGCCCTCCCATTGGTTGTAACATTCGTTGCATCTGTGATGGAGAACCCCCTGGATTCCCACCGATGAATGAATAATTCCCACCAATGTTTATCCCCTGGAAGAACAGAATTCTTAAGTTCCAGGAATTGCAAGTAAAGAAACAGAATACAGAAGTAAATTCATGGATGTACTAACCTGATTCCGCTGTGCAATGTTCGGTGGTAGCGAATTGATTTGCTGATTTCTTATACTACCACGGACCATCATTGGTCCGTTTGTAGTAATTTTTCCCATCATCATGTTGTTAGTCATTGCCGGAGTCTTGTTCATGTGCAGATTGTTTTTATTCGCATTTACACCTCCCATCATCATCCCCTAGAATGAAAACGAAATTAGGAACCTTTCTCAATTCGAGTACAAGTATATTGTGGTGAAAACTCTGGATAAGGTGGATAAAAAGACAGTTAAAGCCATGGAGTGAAAATTGTTAGAATCCATACCTGCATTAGTGACGGAGGCTGAGCCGATGCCTCTCCATTCATTTGAAACTTTGGTGCTTGTTGGTTCAACTGATTTTGGGCATTAGCGAGTAACATGTTTGGTGGCGGTGGCGCCGAAGGTGGATCCAGGTTCGGCCATGTAGATGTAGAAGGAAGCAAATCCAATTCGTCCGGCAAATGTTTCTCCAAATCAAAGTCTCCTCTAAATGGATCTGAAATAAATAAAAATAAATAAACAACGCTCATTGGTTAATTGTAGGAGGGCTCATCATGATTGCGGCGTTTTGTTTAGGTACTCTCCAAGAAACACATAAAAGACAACTAAACAACCAAGACCATGTGCTCATCAGCTCAAGTCACTTTTTGGCGGTACTTTGCCATTTGTTAACATTCGCATCAACTTCCAGTAACTAACTTGTAAAACTGGGCAATATTCGAAGAGGAGAGCTTTTTTAGTATGATGAGTTCAGAATCGACAGTGATGCTCCCATAAATTCATGAAACCCCACGCTTCAGATCCTTCTAGATAGTCACCTGTCATTCGAGAGGACTATTAAGGATACAGAAAGCGTGACATTGGCCTCCTGAATTTATGGAAATGACAAAGGATCTTGTAGAAACATCTGACATGATATACGGCGGCTGAAAATAAGCGCAGTGGTTACCCACGGTGCGGATGGTTTTGGATTAAGTTGATTGGTTCTTACCTTGACTGTCATTTGGGGATGCCAGAGGGTCGTTTAGCCTCGACCGCTTTGTCGGCGGTCCGTCAAGCTGCTCCGACATTGTTATCTTCATCCAAACACTGTCCTGTCAAACTGCTCCAAAGTAGAGATTCCGTTGCGTAGCATGTCACGGTCACGGATCAAACGAGTTGGTGCGGAAACAGAACAAAACTAAAAAAATCGGAATTTAAAACTATTACTCGGGATAAAGTTTTTGAGACGTCTGTCACATTGACGTTCTTTTGAAGTTACTTGGTAAAGTCCCTCACGGTTAATTGATTTGTCGTTTAGTTTAGTTGTCCATGTCGATTGTTGATACTTTTCCGCTTCTCCCTTCAAATGCAATGCAAAACAGAACTCTTCTCTTCCACACAAACTCTTCTCTCTGAGACTCAAACTTTTCTCCCAACTAGGAATTAATTAATAAAA
>Ga0194135_10000988_pt1 | contig 16602 bp, 20 predicted proteins | sample LitLau_LLRF_2013_FD_134024 | JGI IMG/M metagenome (GOLD analysis project Ga0194135, IMG submission 134024) | Freshwater sediment microbial communities in response to fracking from North America - Little Laurel Run_MetaG_LLRF_2013 (version 2) | ecosystem: Environmental > Aquatic > Freshwater >...
ACTCTGCAGTTAATTCTCACCTGACACTTTCTCGGCATTCTTTTTGGCAGAAATAAACATCAAGAGTGAAAGCAGAAATGCAGAAGAAGGATGGAGTATATCCTTCACATTCAAGATGGATACGACTCGACGAATACACCAAAGGAATTTGAACTCCACTTGCCACTGAAAACATTATTTTACGTCTCAAACTTTTAAGATTTCATTACTAAAAGCGAGTGTAACAACCGTTGTTCTTACAAGAAAATTATAAAAATGTTCCACGTGCGTAAAATCTTCCTTTCCTGTCAAACCTGTGACTGTTGTGATGAAGGGGCAGAGACAGGTAAGAAAACATTTCAAACGCTTTGAGTTTCCTTGTAATTTCATACTGAAATTAAGTATTTTCCTCTGCTTTCACTTGATCGCTTTATAGCGTTAGGGAATTTCTTAATTTCACACATTAAGATAATTAATAGTAAACCTTGCATGCCTCACTTGCTTTCCCTGTTCCTACTTTCACTGTGGACAAGTACGATTGTGTCCTTAAGTAGATAGAGCCGATTAGATTGGACCGAGTCCGCCATTCAAATTTCCATTCCTGAAACGCCAATCGTTGTTGGCATGCTTGAATAAAAATGTGATTTCAAAAACAAAGTGCTGTCTTATACAATTTTTGCACTGGAATGCTGATAAGCTGGAAAACTCGTCGTTTTCTCTACTTTCTCATCCATTCTGTTTTCGACCATCTAAATATTATTGTCGTTTGGAGAAGCTACAGGAAGTGGAGGAAGACGGCTTAAGTAGATACAAAAATTCAATCAACTTTTCTAATAACCGTCCGCCTTCTTCCCGGTCAATTCTGCAAGCACCTTGAGAAATGACGACGCAAAAAAATCGAACATTGACATCTTGGTTATATTTGAAGGACATTTGAAGTTGAATGATCGGAAATCGGAGTATGACAAACACAAATTAGTTGAAATTTATAATGATTCCTTCCGCTCGGTCTAGTCTGTTGTTCTCTATTGCCCTTGGAAAGGAATGGATTAGATGGTGGAGTTCCAAACATCATCGCGTGGGGAAAGTTCATTCAATTTCCTTTGCACAGCCTAATTTCTGCTCGTGCAGAACAACAGACTTTGTGGTCCGTGCTTAGTTTCTTTACCCACCTTGCACTGTCCCCTCATGCTTTCTCCTCGTCTGATTTAATTTGGGTTTTACCTTTCCTAATAAGGAACTTTTGGCAAGTGGGAAGCATAAAGGGACTTAAATCCCAGGCGTGTTTAATGAGTCCGTGGTCCAACTTTTTGGAAACTTTTCATCCCCAACTTCCGTCTCTTGCCAATCCTCCCAAAAATGGGGAAACTAAACGAAACCTTTGACATCACCCTCACTGACGACAGTGGTGACAAACTCGCCGTTTCCAAGAAAAAAATGAATCTTCTATTCACCTTAATCCAATCCATTGGAATCTTAAATCAGATTACCTTTTCTAGTCTCTCTTCAGGCATCGACGCGACATGCGACACGCGATTCAAAGAAACTTCGGATTTCGATGAAGACGAGGATGTTGGAAAAGGGAAGATAATTTCAAAGAAATTCCTGCATGAACTTTACAGGGTAGTCAAGAGAAAGTTCCTTTTCTTTCATCTGTCCGTCGTGCCTTGTTTATCGCTCCGCTTCTCAGGACTGAGTCCTATGGAGTGAGCGAGCGTCTACTTGGAATTCCCACCTGGACAAGGAAATGTGATTGGATGAAGGGTTTCCTTTCAGGCTTGGTTACTGGGGAGATTCCCAGAAGACTGGGACTAGGGAAGGAAAAACGCTGAAACCTTAATGCGGATTTACTTCTTGAGAAGAGGAAGCGCATAGAATAAATGGAGGTGAAATGGGGAATGATCAAATCCCATTCCATCATCTTCTTTTTCTTTTGACGGAAACTGAAACGTTTGGGCTTTTGAGTTGAGTCGGAGAGGAGATCAGGGGAGAGGGAAAGTTTGAACAAGGCAAAGCATGGCATCAGCTTCAGTACACAAGAGGAACGGCCCTCCTTTCCCGCATGTTATCAGGAAAGAAAAAGCTCCTCGTACGAACTTTGCAAAAATTAAACAATTTACGAAACTCTCTCCCTGGAATCGAAAAAAATTTCTGCCGTAAATGTACCCGTGGGCCACGGGATAGAATGCGATTCTAGATGGGATTAGCATCGCTCATAAATTACTGCAGATTTTAGCCAAATCCTGTACGGGTTTGATATTAATAGGACTGCTTGCTCCTCATTGGTCCATTTTTCGAATACCTAGTGGAAAGGCAACTTTCTCTCAAGTTCCCTTGTTTTCCATCAATGGAAACTAAATAACGCGAACCAGGAAGGTACTAATTGGACGGAATGCTACGACTTCTCCGTTTCTTCTACCCATCCAATCCTCTCCTTTTGTCAAGGGTGACAGGCCTGAGTCGGTCGTCTGGTTGCGGTAGAAAGGAAAGTTACAAATCCCCCAACTTACCGCCTGAGTGCCTTCTATACCAGCCTCTCTTATTCCCGTTCCCGAGTCCTGTCCTTAAGCCGTCTCCGAGAAATGATGATTAGCTTCTTTTGACAACCTTTAATTTTTCAGTTGAGCAGAGACCTTAATGAAAAGGAGATTTGATTGAGGAGAGGAGGAGGTGCGGTGAGGTGAGGGTGGCGGAGGCGGATTTCGGCACTGGAGTGAGTATGACTGGAACTGACACCTTCTCAATCCACTTCCGTGGCCAGGCGGCAGAGATAAAGCGGAAAACACAGCCACAGGTTTCCGCTGAGCCTTGAGTGAAAGTTGGGTTTTATTGCTTTCACTTAGGCACGCTTTCCAAAACCCCCAAACGGAACTCCGCAGCCAGGAAATTATTCTCCAGAGAAACTCACTTTTCCAGAAGAGGAGGAGTGACAATGGAATTGAGATCACTCCAAGCGTTTCCCCACAATCTGTTTGGCAATTCCTGCTTCTAATGAAACCCGAGAAAGAATTTGTAACTTATTGAAAATTCCAAGGCTCTGTTGCTCCGGCTGCACGAAATGTCGCGTTTCCCGTTCCTCATCACGTCCGTCCTCTCCATTTCGAAACACTTTCTGCTCCTCCTATTACTTTACTACCTTAATAATATTGCAAAAGTTGACAAAAAAAATCTTCCCGGAGAGAGGAATAATTTATTTTCTTTCATGTTGTGTAAGTTGTGGGAAGAGATAGAGGAAGACCCCCAATCCCTTATTGCGTGCGTTCGTGTTCTCCTCGGAAACTTTCTCCTTTGCGTGTTTTTGCGAAATTAAAAGCTTTGAGAAAACACTTTCTGAGAGCCTTCTTCCCTCTCTCCTCATCATCATCGTCCCAGGGAGCATAGTTTAGTTTTGAGAATACAATCATTGCGGGTTTCCTCCTTTCCCGTGTCTCCGCGCACATTTTCTTAAATCTGGGCAGAGATCTGCATAAGTGCTTCTTGTCATGCATGGAAACATTAGAGGCTCACTTTCCCTCCTCTCGCTTTCCCCAGATGGATCTTCTTCCTCTTGACGAGGCTTCACTTCCTTTAGGCGTCTCCTCCGTCTTCTAATTTCCATCAACCTCGCCCTTTGTAAGAGTGAAACAGATGGATCATCCTCATCCCCCTCACAAAATATCATCGGGAAGGAGGAATTAAGTTTCCCTCTTTCGTAATGAAAATGATGCGTTTTGGGATGAAGAAACCATGGATTCTAAAAGGTCGTCGGTCGGTCGGTTCAGTTTTGTGTAGGGATCTGATTTTGGTCGATTCTCTACGACGCCTCCATTGCTTTCATTAGATAATCGGATGTCTTCTTATTTATCTTTTCTCTTCCTCCCGAATAAAAAGAAAAGAAAGGATGGAATCGATAAACCAATATTATTTCCCAAACTGAGAGGTAGTCATATCCGCCTCCCTCCTCCTGCTGTTCCCGACGCAGTTGAGACGAAAGCTTGAAAGAAAATAGAAATTACAAACGAAAACTCTGCTCTCCCTTCCTTCCTTCCTTCCTGTGTCGAATTATCGGTGGTGACAGTAGAGAAAGTCCTTTCTTCACTTTCTCTCGACTTTATTCTCTCCCGCCCTGGACTCAAAACTGAGAGTTTATCATAAAACCCTTTTCTACTGAAGTAGCGGAAGTGGCCCAGCGGGCTAGTATATTATTTGCAAGAATAAAGAATTATTCCTCCAGGATTTATGAGTCACTGGAAGGTTAAGTTGTAAAATGAATTGTGTTAATTGTGCAATAAAATTTCTTCCACTCACCGTGGGACGTGAATAACTCAATAAAGTCCTAACTTTGCACTATCGTGTCGAGAATTGAAATCGCAGTTTTTTTTCGTTTTTTTTGGTTCTTCAGATCAATGGCAGACCGACAGACGGGGCGACAACTCAAAGTAGCTGCCGCTTCCTTAATAAAGGAAATTGCTTGTTTTTAATGTAAAAAGTTACTTTTTTCATTTTCATTCCCACCCAATACCAAACAACACGACTCTCAGGATAGAAACTAATTTCGGAATTTTCTTTCCAATCAAAGAGTTTTTGTTTATTAAGAAACCTTTTTCCTCAAACTGGGACGAGGGGGAGAAAGCGGAGATGAATTGGGGGAAAGGGAAGGCGCATAGATTTTTGTATAGCGATGCCGGGTGACAGATGTTGGATTTAGGACGGATGCGGAAGGCTAAACTAACTAGCAGCAGAATTGTATGAAAAGGAACAAGGGAAAAAAAATAAGACGGAAAGTTTTGAATGGGATGAGGCAGAAGAATATAAGGAGATTCAGAGCCTCTGAGTATGCAAAATCCCAACTTAAGATTACAGAAAGAGGGAGAGGAGAGAGAGAGAGAGAGAAAGTTTAGAATGCAACGTATTAAAGAAAGTATGTTGTGTTTCGTGTAGCATATGCATGGGATTAAGGGATCCGAGGAGAACAAAAAACTTTTGCAAGTGAAAATAACCTCCTTGTAATAATGTGGAAATGATTTAAAGTTTCTAACAATTCCATTTCCCAGAGCGGATTTTATTATTATTGTGCAGAATTACATTATTCCCTGTGACCCCACGGGGTGAGGGGGTGCGGGTGGTCTTCAAGAGAGAAAATGGCATTCTCCTTTATTGTAAATTACATTATTATCATCATCAAAGAGAGGGTTATAATTTGATTGGTTTGAATTTCCTTCAACTCAAAGGGCAATCTTTTGAAGGAAGAAGGAATGAAAGACGTTTCCGGAAAGACTCAAAAACCTTCCAAATAATAATTTGAGAGTGAAAGTTGTGGAGAAAGGATTTTTAATAATAAAAGCATATGGGGCCCTGCCGCTACCTTTCTTTGAGATTTCCCCTCAACAAAAGTTTTCCCTTTTCTTATGGTTTTAACTATTTTCATTATTATTGTAAAGAGATCATTCATCCATTCTCATCTCCCGGATTTGAAATCCACCTTCTTTTCCATTCAACTTTCTCTTCGTGTGTAGTAGGTAAAGAACTCACTCAGCTGCTTTCTCCCCCCTGTAAAGGGGAAGATAAGATGATCAGAGTTTCTAGGAATCCCTGCTTCCTCCTCCCCTGCCCTTTTCTTTTCTCTTTCCTCCCTGCCACCACACCACCACACTCCTTTCTCCCAACTTTCACCGAACCAAGTCAGTCAGCATGTTCTGCCCGGTGGAGTTGGTGGAGAGGTGAAACTTTCCCTTAGTCAGCTTCTTGTTCCAACAGTAGTAAGACACACGGCAGAAGTAGAGTCACACTTGACGAGTTTACCAATTTCCTCATCATCACTTCCAGTCAAAAAGTTAGCGTCTCGGCGCAATAGGTAGAGAGAGTGTTACAAGAAAATCAGGCCGGGATTCGACCAATTGTCACGACTCGTCTTCATCATTTCCACTCTGTGGTTTCGACTTCTCCGCCTCACGTCAGGAAATAATGTGAAGGCTGAGGGGGGTTGAAGAGGAGAAAGGAGCAGAAGAAAGTCAAAGGCCATTAGCCAGCAAGTCTTCATCCATTCCTCATATATTCCCACTCGCACGGCCGTCCGGACCAAATTCTCGTCTTCCGCAGGGATTGCAAGTACAATCATTTCGTAGTTTGTTTTTTATACAACAGATTTTACTCATGGGGAAAAAGAAAACCGTCTTTTTCACGTAAACTTATTTAAGCTTTAGTGGATTACGCACACGCACTGAACAATCTAGGCAAAATTGCTTGCAAGTTTTCAAGTTTCGCACATTTGCCGGTGACAAATCCTTCAATAGTCACAACAAAACTATTACTGTGACAGCCAGGTTAAATGAGGGGAAAACGTCCGGAAATGGCAAAATGCAGAATTTTCTAACAAGGTTGCTTGCTTAGTTTCACTTCTTTCCCCTCAAAGGTATTCGCGGGTCAGATGAGATGGTAAAATAATTGTTGAAAAAACTTTCATTTTGTTTTCTTCGAGTCCGACGACGACATCGGACTCTCGGTACACGCAGTAATTTGCATTCTAATTTGACGTCCTCGTGACGTCGTCGTCGTCGTCGTTCCTCGAGCAGTGGGTAGTTGGACTGAGGGATTCAAATCCAATACCCCTTTAGCAGTCTGGGAAATTCACTATTAGGGAATTCCGTTTCCCGAATTTATTTTTCTCCAAATCCGAAATTCGTACACAGGTAAACAACCAAGAGATATTTTTCAACTTTTCGCCTCCCAACTGTCTACTATGGCTTGGTGGTGGAAAGTTGGAACTGGCCAATCCCTACAGCCGAAAGGTGAGTTTGTGTGGAGAGAAAGCGTTTTCCAAAATGTAATAAATAAAGATGAAATGGGAAGACGGAACTCTCTAGACTTGTCTCTAGACGCATTTCCCATGATCGTCTTTCCCCCCTTGTCTGGGCACCTTTCCTTAAAAATATTCATAGAAAAAAGTTCAATTTGAGTTGCCCGTTGTTCCATGTCCAGCAGGCTTGTTATTAGAAAAGGAACAAGGAAATAATAATGGCAACGTAGGGAGGAGGAGGAGAAAGTGCGAAAAGTCCATTTCCATCACCCCGAGCTTTCCCTTCCTTTCCTTTTTTTTTTTAGCTTATTGGATTATTTACTTTCTTCCAATAGTTTCCGTCTCGTAGAAAGCGGATCAATTGTTATTTTACTTCCATCAACATCATCCCTTCCCGCCTCACTTCTCTATCTCCCTGACTGACTGACATGGCCCTTCGGCTTTCTCCAGAGCCAGAACAAGAAGAGAAAGGAGGATGAGATGAGTCAATCCGATTTCCTTTATCCTTTTCTCCCTTTGTCCCTAGTGAAATCAAATTCAATCAAAAGCCTCGTCATCAATCATTACCGTGTAGTGAGGAAAGTATTTCCTTTCTCCTACTCCTCCACTCAGATTAATTCTAATTCTCAGCCAGCCAAATAATGGAGAATAATAATTGAGTAATTGGGGTTCAAACTCAATGAGGAGGGAATGAGAGGGGGAGCTGGTTTCCGTTCCAGGAAAGTCAGAGAATGTCAAAGTGAGTATTGGGTGAAAGTAAGGTACAAGGGAACCCTGTAGGAACGACACTGATTTCTTCCAGCAGCATGAATCCCCATTTGGGAATTGGGATCGGATTCCACAGGAACCGGGAGACATTGTGCAGTTTCCTCTTCGTCCACATTAATTTCGAGGACAGGCAGAGCCCGGCTGGAAGGATTTCCGAGGGATGGAGTAGACAGGCAAGGTGTGGTGGGGCTCTTCCCACCGGATCATTTCACACCACTACGCCTGATTACACAAGAGAAATTCAATAATTCCACTCACGTCCTTCCCACGTTAGGCCCGTCCACTTAACTTTTAGTGTCCCCCAAAGCATCATGCCGAAGGAGGGCCTCATTAGCAGTCACTTTTAATATGCTTACGCCTACAACTCTTTTAGCAGAGAGAGAGAGAGAGCCGGAGGCAGTCTAAGCGAATCGGAGATGTTAACAAGATTAGCCAATAAGAATTAACCTAAGCACCCCGCGGGCGAGATTAAATAATCCCCAGTTAGGAATTAAAGTTAGTGGGGACGGGATTCGTCCAGGTTCCAGGAGAGGAGAACCCTAGTAATTCTCTCACTTTTGACTTTGGGTCATTCGAACAGGAATCGACTGTTGAGGAAGAAGAAGAACGAGAGTTTCTAATCAATCATCCATCGAGCAGGAACTCCTCCTTACTACCTGGACGTCGGTACCGGTGGTTGGTTCCAGGTGGGGAGGTAATTACTAATCTAATCAGCGCCACACTACTGATTAGAATTAGATCCTCTGGGAGTGCTACTTACGTCCTCAGAACAGGAGCCGAGCGACGGATGGTATGAAAACTCATCTTCGAATCTTGAGTGTTGGTGAACACGAGCAAGACGGGGAGCCGGAGGAGTAGAGAACATGTCACGTGAGAAAATATTTCGATGTCACAGTGCGACCTTCCACATTGACGGAGCGACCTATCAGATTGGTATGTTGTCAGTCACCCTTGCAAGTCCTTATTCCTTGTACTTTGGCTTTTCTCTTTGATTGGCTAAGTGACGCTCCGAGATTCGAGTCAGGGTGGCACGATGCTTTTGGTTTGCCGGCGTCCTTGCATGCTGTGTGTCAATTAGTTTGTGATCTCGTTTGTGCCAAGGAATTGGGGTTATTGATGACAATAATTTCACGTTTTGACGGAAGTCGCAAGTCGCTTCTAGTTCGACTTCTTATCATCTTACCCGTCAATCCGCGCTAGTGCTGATCGATCGCGAGATCCAAAAGTAAGATTTAAATTAATCCAAGCACCTTTTTTCCCATTTTGTGATTCCAGTGGCAAATGATGAGCCGCCGAATGGATTGAAAATCATGAGGAAGAAGGATCCTGTGATTGACCTCGGGGAGGACTTGGAAGTCCTCTCCCATTCGCTCGTCATTCAAAGACTGAAACTACTTTTGGAGAAATTGAACAATGGGGTCACGGCAGAGGAAGTGACGCCGGACGTTCTCAAGCGACACATTCAGTACGCTCTGGACATTATCCAGGACGGTGCCAATGTCGACAGGTTTGATTTAACTCCTCTCCTCCTCCTAATACTCCGTTAACATTACTAACAAGTGTCTATCAAGATCTAACAACTTTAGAGAGAATTTAATTTATATAGAAAATAATGCAAAACTAATCTCTACTTGTGCTTTGTGGAATTCTCAATTGTAGTCCGCATTCCTCCTTATCATCATCGACTGAGTTCATTTGTAGCCCAACGTCCACCCGCCTCCGAAATCGAATATCCTTTGCTCCTCTGCTCTCAAAGATAGACTCGGGGGATGATGAGCTCTTTTTGAATGAGTCCTTTATGTATGTTTCTCTGTGAGTTACCTGTGTTCCGCCAATTAACTCATTACATGTCTCCTAACGTCTGTTCCAGAGAGGATGAGGACAATCAGGACGGAGGGGCAGGAGATCGGGTTCCACAGATTCAGGAATCACTAATAAGGTTCATACAAACTAAAATTTACCTTTCTCACCCGCCTGTACACTGTCCGTACACACATTCCGAACTTGCATCCCATGCCCACAACAACACAGTGTCTTATTATTAGTATAGTCACGTCATGTAGATTTACACAAATCATGCAAATCGCAATTGCTCGGCCACTATGACCTGAAAGACATTTTTTTCGTTTGGAGTTGTACCCGCCCTACCCTTTTCCCCAGCACGAGTTTGTGAATGCGCTCGTAGTTTTTGATGTCGCTGAATGCTGGGGAAGGAAAGGAAAGGTTCCGGCGGTGACATTTAGAAGACGGAAATGATTGAGTTTAATGAGGTCCGTGTCACTCTTCGTCCCACACACTTGTGCATCAGAAACATTTATTAGTCCTTGTTATGCACCCACGCAGAAGACTTTGCCACTTTCCTACCAATTGCATCCTCACACAACGTTGTTTCTACGAGTAAAGTACACTTTTCACTTTTCACCATCATGGCAGAGTAGAAATTATCCCCTCTTTCCATTGTTATTGGAAACGCTACCAACCAACCTTCTCATGGAGAAGGAAGGAAGGGGAAAGCGGATTATTGATCCCCTTTTGACATTTTCAGGGAAATCTCCCCTGTAGCTCCCTAATCATAATGATAATTCTTTATGAATTCTGAAATTATTCCTCCATAAAGAAAAGTTCCCCTCAAGAATCAGTAGTTTCTGTAAGCCAAGCCTGGGTTTACTCACTCAAAGGAAAAGTGATGGAAAGTATTTCCCCCCTACGAATAAATGAGCCCAGAATTTTAGAAACTTTCTTTCCCCCACACTTTAACAACAGAAGGAGAAAGTATTTTTTTTATCGAACAAATTGTATTCCATTCCTCTTTCCTTCGAATAAACCCCCAATAATTCTTATTTAGAAAATCGAATAACGATGAAGAGGAAAAGTGTTAACGATTTCCTTGGCTGGGCGTTCCTTTCTTCCCTGTTTGGGATTTCTCTCAACAGCCCACACAAGTGATAACCTTCTCGGCATTAATTTAGCATATGAATGGTCACAGATTACGTTTGAAAGGGTAGCCGGCCATCATCAAGTCCCTTCTTATCACTGGCATCCTCCGACAGGCTTTACAATCGTGAGCTCTTCCCCGTCATGAAAGATACCTGAAACCGGCAAACCTTTGAACAGAAGGGCCGAAGCGTGACGGCGTGCGCATTCAATACCACACTTCATAGCACGAGCATCACTTCGGCTGAATGGAGTTAAATGATCTCTCTGGAAAATGGAGTCGACCAGGAGAGTTCAGAATAGGAACTTCTTAAAACTGGAAATTATAAGAACGTTTTCATATTTACGGGAAGAACATGGAGTTTAATTATTCAAATGTTTGGATGTCAGGGCATCACCCCTCCCCCCGTCACGCCAAGATGATCTCCCTCAGAATTTATGATCTCTTGCTTCCTGTTTCTTAAGTGTCTTGCCTGTCTTGTGCTAGTGTGCTTTTTCAATGTCTCCATTGTCCCCTAATCCTGCTTTAACGGCGCATCAACTTTGGCTCCTAAAATATTGGAAAGTTCAAGTGTTAGTCATGTGTCACGCCCTGGCTAACTTCAAAGTCCTACCTCACCTGTGACCCTTCTATATCCTCTGAATTAATACGTTTGTCTCTGCATTTTGTTTTTGTCAGAACCGTTTGTCTTGTGTAGGAAATTAGTTTAGTCCTGTTGTATTTGAATGAGTTCTCGGAAACCTCCTTTCTCCTCTAGCAGAAAAGCGTCTTTGTGTGAAAGCCAAAAGGTCGTAAATCTAAACCAGAAATCTCGGGAAACTTCTTTCTCTGTTGATCTTTTAGTTCACTTCTTCCTTAGTCCATCTCTCTCCAGTTTCCAGTTTATAGTCGAGAGAGATTTGTTTGTGATCAAACTAAATTTGATAATTGGATGCGATTAGGACATTTTCATTTCTCTCTTGGCAGTCGGAAGACGGGAGAGGAGTCGTCGGATCATGAATTATCAGAAGTGGAGGAAGAGGTCATTCCGGATGAAGTCAAAGCCTGGCTCGCATCAACGTTTACGAGGAACTTCCCCCCACGAAATAAGTCCCTGGAACCGCGACCAAGGTTTCGATCTGTTGCCAATGCCATTCGCGTCGGGCTCTTTGTGGATCGATTCTATCGTCAGTTGAGCTCAAATACATTACAAATCCCGCCGGAAGTTGGTGCCTGTTTAAAGGTAATGGTAATCACCTCACCCTTCTCCCTGTAATATGACATGACTTGCGGTTTCAACTAATTTCCCATTTCCGGAACCTCTCACTCTCACAGTCAAAAACAGACGGACCAAAAACGCAAACAACGCAAATACCAAATCCTTTTACTTTTCAAAGCAACCCACGCCTCAATTATAATTTTTAATTCTTTTCCTGCTAAGATCATAGACGGTTTTTGCGGTTTCCGGTCATTGAACTATTAACTTTGGGGTGTAGGTGGGACTAATGATAATTCAAAAGTTTCAGCACTAAAACCAACCCGCATCAAATACAATTTGTGTTGCCTTTGAAGTAATTTCCCCCGTTTCGTATTCCAGGGGGGAACAATTAATTTACGCATTTCAAGTGGATAGCCTAAATTGGAATTCAATATTATTGGTTTTCCGAGCCTTCTTTTCTAAAATTTATCACCGTTAATTAAACTTCACGCTCTAATTCATAGTATGTAGAGTTGAAAACGTGACTTCCTGCTGCGCATAAAGTTCTCACTCTCCATTCCCCATCTCTGCTGATCGTCACAACACAACGCAACTGTGATCACTACTCTCAAATTACACACACTGCTCTTTGTTGACTTGTTTTTCTCGTTTTGTTTTTCAAACTGACTTCCATTGTATAAAAGAGTCAGTCGTCGTAGCCTTTTGTTTGTCCTCATCTTCATGAATTCTCTGCTTTCTTCCTCCCTTTCCCCGACTTTCCCTTTACTCTTCAACCTCATGTTTTTCTAATTTTCTCTGAAATCCTAGGGAGTCAACCAGAATCCCTTTTTTCCATTTCCTTTTTCCAAGAAACTCCTGACTGTGGACTAATGGACTCCTCTGGATACTCTCGGAGTGGAGGAGAGTAGGGAAATGAAACTGCCAGAAAGGATTTGGAAGTGAAGGACAATCAAACCCGCTCCCTCAGTTTAATTCTTTCCCAACTGTCCAAATATTTTATGAAAATGTCAGAATGGATTGTAAAACTGGGACAACATATGATCCCAGCCCGAGCCCTCCAGGGATTAGAGTACAGACGTTCTCATGCGTACCAGATTCTGGAGCATCGGGTCTTAAGGTTTTTCTTTTTGCGGGAAGGGATCGTTAAGTCATTCCATCGTGCTCAAGAGGATTTTATATTTGGTCGGGAGAAAGTAATTTCCTTCTCAAAAGTACTCTAAAAGAAAGAGGGAGCGGAAATGGTAGGGACGACTCCCCTACCATTCCGACTGCGTTTTGATGTCTGCCGACACACGTACTACGCGGAGGAACACTGAGGACGATTTAGAAAGACAATGCGTCCCCTTTCTCTCCCATCCCATCCACGCAGAGCCCAAATCTATACCAAGTTTTAAGTATGAATCCACTTTCACTCCTTTCTATTTTGTTTTCTCTTTTTTCTTCCAGGAAATCAGCAACTGGCACTTTGATATTTTCAAACTTCATGAGAAAGCAAATAATCATAGTCTCAAGTACGTCGTGAAGTAAGTAATTGCTTATTGAATTATCGGTTTTAATGATTTAAGAATTTGTTTAAATTTGGAGTATACGTTCGTGCGACAGACAGAATTTATTGTCCGATGAAAGTGTACTATTTTTTTTCCAGAGACCTATTTAGCCGATACGGAATTCTCCAAAAGTTCAAAATCAATTTGGCCAAATTGGACAATTTTATTTCAGCAGTAGAGTATGGTTATTCCAAACGATCCAATCCTTATCATAACGTTATTCATGCTGCGGATGTGACACAGAGTCTTCACTACTTTATCGGATCTTCGGGCGTTGCGGTAAGATAATAAAACCACTTTCCCTCCTCTCTCTCTCTCTCTCTCTCTCACTCTCTTCACATCCGTTCCCAAAAAACGATTACTTTCTCCACTTTTTTCGCTATCACATTCTTAACGTGTGGCGGTGGGGGTGGCGGTGGGGTCGTCGTCATCCCCCCACCACCGCCGCGACCATTTGTAAGTTGCTCCCATTCAATTCGAGAACCAAGACGCGTGCCGGATGACCCGGTTTGAAACCCCATCAACACCTTTACTCGTCCCCACCCCCGTTTACGTTAAGTGAATGAACCGTTTCTACGCACATCAAATTTTATGTCCAATCAACGGAAGTGCGCATGACTACTGCGGAGGACCAAAACCGCAAATTGAATCCCGTGAATGAATGATCCCTGACCTTTACACTACTACTGAGAGACGTTTTGTATAAACAACTCATGAGGCCATAATTCCATTTTGATTCCGCCTAGTATTCCCACAAAATTCCCATTCCCGGAAATAACGGAAAGGGAAATGAAATCGGTTAATTTTGTGCGCCCTGATTTTATTTTGTGATAACCAGATGCTCTCACACTACTACTACCGCCACAAACGTTGTCTTGCCGCTTTATTTTTATATTCCTTCCCTCTCAGTTAGAACTTTCTCTCTCTCTCTCTTGGAGTCGTAGAGAAAGGGGAAAAGTCATAAAACCCCAACGGAGAGAGAGGAGGAGGAAGAAAGCGTGGGGGCTCATTTGCTCTCCTTTCATCGTTTCCATCATAAAATTTTATCAGGGTGAGCCCGCCTGCCGCGGTCTGAGAGATCATAATAAGTCCACACACAATCATTCCCTCCTTTCGGTCTTCCCCGTTTTATTAATATGAATCTCATAAATCTAAACCCGCCCTGGTCCCTTTCTCTCCTCGGAATGAATGAGTTCGGATGACTTTGTACAGCGGAATGAGTGCGGGAGTCCGGAACGAGAGCGCCCCGGAACACGGTTGGGTGAAAGCAGATGCTAACTTTCTCTTCCCCTCGACAGAACGTTCTCACGGATTTGGAAATCTTTGCCCTCCTCTTTGCGGCTATTATCCATGATTTGGATCATACGGGACGAACCAATAATTTCCATATCAATGTCGGAACCGACCTCGCCATGCTCTACAATGACCGGGCCGTCCTGGAGAACCACCATGTCAGTGCAGCATTCAAGTAAGCCCACAGACCAAACCTCTTATAGATAAATACTTTTGACAGGGCCTGGGCAAACCATTAAAATTTGGAATGCTCTATTTAAACTGCTTTGCCAGCTTCCGCCGGAAACGGAGGGAAAGCTTGACAAGAAAGAAAACCTTTGAACTTTTCAGCCATAACCCATAAAATTAGTTAATGAATTGTGATTCCATTTCCATGAGGGACTGCTGCTGGCAGACACAAACCAACAGACCGCGATCACTCGACCCTCCCCTCACAAATCTCCCAACTTGAAAGCGTAGACTCAGTTTTTTTGTCCTTTTCAAATTCCCATGCAAAGTGGATTTTCTCCCTTGTAAAACCTTGTGTGCTCGGAATTCGATTCCTCCTCAAATCCGTCTAACTTTGTTTTGATTCCTGATTTTGAATTCAAATGTGCTTGGGAAGGGAATGGGATTATGGAGTAGAATTCTGATGATTCGCATATTTCCTCCAACTTCAAACTCCCACTTTGGACACCTCTGCCTCTTCTTGAGGAAATGAGGAAAGAGCCACTCAAACTCCAATTTCCGCCCTTCCCGTCTGTCTTCAGCAGGTAGAGAACAAGACGAGTCACTCAAAAGTCAAATATTTTCACTCCTTTCTCCTTTGTTTAAACAGCAAGGAGGCAGAGAGGGAAAGTAGAGGAGTCAGCTATAGCCATGGGATTCCATAAAGTAGCTTTTCTCAACTGAAACTCCTCCCGCTGTGGTGTCAATGGGAACATACTCTCTACTTACTCATCTTCAAATCCGAGTTTGAACGTTTCCAAGAAAGTTGGAAAGTTTAGGGCAAGACGTCGGGGGATCTCATGAAATTAATTGACTCAGCTTGGGTGCTAATGCTTTGCATGGGAATGGGAAATGCTAAGCGACACATCTCGATAGTTTTCCAATTTCCGAGCTGTCTAATAAGAACCAAGATACACACAGAGGCAGACGACTTGCTTCAAGTAAGAAAAGAAAAGTGAAAGCGAAGGAAGGAGGAATCAGGATGGAAGGAACTCCCTTGATATGAAGAACATCACGTCACTCCGACTTGTCACCTTTGTCTTACAACTGTCAAGCACATTTTCTGGCTATCACGTCCTCGGAAGAGAGAATCCAGGTAGCAGTTGCCAGTTGGGTTCCCCTTCCCATTCACATCGCACGCTCGTTCCCAACGTAACCTATTCCACTTGACACTCGGAATTGGAACGACGCACTTTAATCCTCGACGCGGCTGGGGAATTCCGTTATGGAAAGTTCCATTATGGAAACTCCTGAACTGGAGTCTCGCAGTTTGCATGCTCACTGGAAACTGCAAGTATGGCGAACCAGGATGGGAGAATAAAATATATTAAGTCTGTGAACGAAGCATTTTGATTGGTTCTCCACGGAGGTTCCGCCTACGCTTCCTCTACTTCCAGAAGAAGACGGATACATAATATGAACGGTGATTGATACACCGTTTGCCGTGCTCATTTTCCGGATGAAAAATCCCGTCTGCTCATCAAATTTCCATCTTAAAAGTGAGGAGCCGTCGCTTATTGATTTCTTTCCCTCAAAAGTAAACTCTTGGATGAGGAAAGCAGAAGAAGATTTTATCAGTTTGGAGGAATCACTTTCCCTGAATTATTATTTTTCTCAACCGAGGAACCTTCGTTTTCCCTCCTCTCAGGTAGGACGCCCAGGCCCGGCAGGAAGAGTTCAGAAAAGGAAAATCCTCCGGAGAAAGTCACACACTAATGAGAAGGAATGAATCGATGAGTCTAAACTTACACGCCTTGGAGAATCCCTTTCTCCTCTCATCATCCAGTTGATTTTGAAACTCGTAATTGGGAGAAGGCTGGAAGATAGACAAAGGACAAGGAAACAAAAGGGAGGTGGAGGGAGAAAGGACTCGTTAATTTCTGACTGGAAACAACAAAAA
>Ga0194135_10000989_pt1 | contig 16597 bp, 19 predicted proteins | sample LitLau_LLRF_2013_FD_134024 | JGI IMG/M metagenome (GOLD analysis project Ga0194135, IMG submission 134024) | Freshwater sediment microbial communities in response to fracking from North America - Little Laurel Run_MetaG_LLRF_2013 (version 2) | ecosystem: Environmental > Aquatic > Freshwater >...
ACACACACACACACACTCTCACACACACTCATATACACACACGGACGAACCATTGTGAATTTCAAAATCGACGTCGCCGTGTCAGGCCACGGGCTTCTATTTGGCCCCATGTACGCTCGTAATAGTGAGCATGGTCGTTACTTGGCCTATTCGGCGCCATCGGCGGCCGTCCCAGCCCCCAGCAACGTATTTCGGAGCGCTGAAGAGCGAGGCGCCGCTGCTAACAGTAGAAACCGAATGTCGCTCTTACCACCCCAGCCGCAGACAGATTACAACATTCCGCATGCCTCTGCGCCCCTTAACCCGAGGCAGCAGGACCGGCCTCAGCAGCAGGCGGGTCACTACGGGTAATTTCAGAAGTTGTTAAGAGACGTGTTATGTTAATAATAATATTAAAAAGAGTTCTGCTGGAGAGTTAATGTTAAGGATATGTGTATGTGTGTGTAAGATGAAGTCACGATGACTGAATTTGGAAGAAATGAGACAGTGTTGGATATATATAATATATAAAAATATATGTGATTCATAAAAGTAGTGTAATTCATTGAAAGTTTAAAAGCAGTGATATGTAATAATAAATCACGGTTGGGTTGTACAATTTTTTCAGGGCTGACAACACCCCTATTAAAATGATACCACTTCTGATTGAAAGTCCTCCTTGCAAGAAGCCTCGTCTTGGAGATTCTAAGTCAGATATGATGCCGCTTCGAATTGACACCGACCGGACTAGAAGTGTAAGGATTTTCAATTTTACACAGTGTTACTTTTGACCTTTAGTGGAATGTGGCCCTCACATTGTCTTGAGGACGTGTGGTTTGACAGATGAAATGTTTCATGTGCGTGATATGGCATTGCGTAGCAGGCCTTAAGTGCTTTAATGTTAAGAAGATTTTCCGTACAATTTCATGTAATTAAATTACTTTTAACTAACTGAGAATGTCTTAGAAAATTGTGATATAAATAAGATAGAACTGAAAATAACTCGTTAGTATCAATTTTGTTCATTACTGCAAATACGGAGTCATGTTGTGTATTTTAGGTACCAGCGTATAATCCGCAAGTAGAAGCAATAAGTCCCACTCTTCCGTCCGAGTCTATGAGAGATGAGTCGCCGTTGCGTTCTACAAAAGAAGACTTACTGTCACAAATTGCGAGAGTTGATCGTGAAATTGCCAAGACGGAAAGTCAAATTGCTAAGCTGAAAAAGAAAAAGATCGAACTGGAAGAGGCAGCAACGCAGCCCCAGAGGGATACCGAAGAAACCAGCAACGCCTCTGATTCAGTTATGCAGTCGTTACCTCAAAGCATTTACGCAGAGAATAGGGTAATTGTGAACATTCAGTTATTCTCACTTGGTTGCAGCAGTACAGTAAGTAATTGTTTGATCTTGCAGAAAAAAGCATGTGCAGCTCATGACATTCTCACTAAACTCGGCGCTAACAATGATCTCGTAAGTAATTAACATGATGTTTTACTAGCCATTTGAAGTTCTATAGTGCAGGTGTAATGTATGCTTATTTGTTATTCTATTTCAGCCGATGTACAATCAGCCATCCGACACTCCAATTTATCATGAAAACAGTGTGAAATATGGAAACTTCAAGTGTCAACTTGTACATTACTTCAAAATCAGACAAAAAGAAAAGCAAAGAAGGGATGAATACTTGACGAAAACGTACGCCAACCTGTCAGTCGATTGGGTTAGAAGCATTGAAAAAATTGAAAACAGTCCAAAGAAAAAAGCTCAGGAAGCAAAGAAAAGGGAGCTGTTTGAAAAAATTTTCCCCGAATTAAGAAAGCAAAGGGAGGATAAGGAGCGATTTTCTCGTGTTTCGCGTATTAAGTCTGATGCTGATTTGGAGGAGATAATGGGCGAACTTCATGAACAAGTATGTGTAGTATATGTCATCTGTAATACAGTGCGCATCAGTGTTGAACATCCTTTTTGAATATATTCTGTGTTAAAGGAAATGGAAGATAAGAAAATGCGAAGCTATGCAGTTATTCCACCAGCGCTATTAGATGAGAAGACTCGTAGTAGAAGATTTATTAACCGCAATGGGCTGATAGAAGATCCCATGCAGGAATACAAAGACAAGCAGGTATTCAACATGTGGACTGACCAAGAAAAGGAAATCTTCAAGGTATAACCAATCTATCATGCCATTGTAGTCATAGTACTGTCAATGACGCTTGGAAGCTTTCGGCATAAGTGGAATTTACAAAATTTTTTAATTTGTTTGGTTGTATGTTCTTAGGAAAAATACCTTCAACATCCTAAAAATTTTGGCTGTATCAAGTCTTATCTGGAAAGAAAGTGTGTTTCAGACTGTGTTCAATACTACTACCTGAGTAAAAAAGCTCAAAACTATCGGCAGCTTCTACGGAAAAGTAGAGCGCGTGGAACACGTTCCAGGACAAACAATGCTAATAATAGTCAAGTTTTAAATACTGGATCGATTTCATCCGTGAAAAACGAAACCAACGGTGTAACTACTAGAGGTCAGAAAGAACAAAAGAGTGATATACAGGGTGGCACTTCAGCAGCAGCATCTGCACCGTGTGCTTCAAATCAGGGGGCTAATAATCCTTCAAATGATCCACCATCTCACACACCTCCAGCGTCCGGAACTCAAGCTGCAGTTTCTATCAAGACTGAGGAACTTCCTGCTTCCTCTCAGCCGAGTGTTTCGAGGTAAAACTAGCTCACAAAGCCGCGGTTAGATTAATTAGATGTTAAGACTTGTTTCTGCCTGTTACTGAAGTAATTTCTTGATGTTGTAAACATTGTGGTTTAATATAAGACGGATTTGATAATTTTAGTGAGTACAGTGGACAACCTAGGAAAAAGCCTAAGAAGGAGACGAAGGACAGCATGGTGAACGAAATAGATACATCCGAAGATGAAACAATGGATAACGGTACGAAAACATCTATTAAATATAACGGTTTTGCTATATCTGGAGGTAAACAAGGTAGACAGTAGCTAAACTACTTAGAAACATAAGTTTACAAGTGTGAATATATACCTCGTTTATCTCCAGAACATAGTTTGCTTGTAGTATTGTCTTTCGAATATCTAAATCTTACACTTAAGTGGAAAAATGGGTGTTGGTTTGTAACTAAACTTTGCGAACTGTGCCTTGATTGAATCCAGTACAATCTGCTCGTACAATCTGTTACGCCTATATTCTAAAATTTTAGTTTTTCTATGTTTGTTCTTACTGCTTTGCTGGAATATTGTAAATACTCCAGTTAGATTAAATGAATCATCACAATAAGTACCTGAGTCTGACGACCTGCGATACTGACCTATCCTAAATCTCACACCGAGGATATCATGCCTTACACAGAGCTTAATTATAACGTGAGTACACGTGAGTTGGGGGTTGTGTATTATTTCAAAATCTTCAGTCCGACGTGTACAATCTGCATCTGCAGTCCTTTCATGTTAAAATGAACCAAATCCTTGCAGGGTCGAGATGAAGGACCGCGCCGTAAGCATTAGCGAAGTATGGGCTCTAAGATGGAAACCCTGCTAAGGGGTTTTTTCATATCGCGCGCACAATAGTAATGCTTTTGGAAGTGGCCTTCTTTTTGACCCTGCAGGGCTCCATTTCATTTTAACATGGAAAAGACATCACATATCCTTGTTATACACGTTGTGCTGAAGATTTTGATGTATTAGCACAACCCCCAACTCGTCGGGCACCTGCAATGCCCACCTAGTTCGTAATAATGACAATTTGATAAGGATTTAGGAGGTTTTATTTTTGTTTGTATTTTAAGATTAGTTGTTTTAATGTTTTGCGACTATAAGGTGATAATATAGCTACAGTCTGATATTGTTACGGATGAAAATACCTGATCGGTGAGTCATCCGCGTTCAATTTCTGTAACCTGTGAGTTTATTATCTTAAGTGCAGGTAAGAGCGCACGTAGTAAACTTTTAAATCATTCTTGTCTGTCAAAGCAGATGCATTTCTGTAGATTTATTTCGAATTTGCATTTCTCGTCATTTAAAGTTTTCCTATAATGTATAGTAGTACAAAACACCTACCAAGAAGGTAATAGTTTAAATTAGTTACCGTTATTTTTAATGTCTACAATACATAACACATTATATATTATCCTTTGACATTCTTCACAAGAGAACTCGACAGTTTGCTCCAGTTTATGACATAGCCAATAGTATTACCTGATAAGAGTATGCAAGTTTAAATGCTAAAGTTGTGGTGGAGGATTATTCACTATTTCGTGCAGTAATTAATAATTCAACATCAACGAATTTACAATAAGTAGTGCACCAACTCAAAAACGAATACATAAATCCAATGCAGGAGGTAAAAATTTCACTCAAACTAATTTTACTATCCATATCAGAACTAGTGACATACTTTTCTATGCTTGTGGACAAAGTAATAGCTTGGAAATTTGCAGCCACATTTTTTACATGGAAAAAATTGCACATTTAAGTCCTTCGTTCTAGTTTTAGTGTCACTAGCACAGCGATTATAACTTGCTTGAGTAGCGGTAATGTCAACCGATACTGGGTTTAGGTGTCGCTTTTTGTGTTTCTGATAACAAAAGAGACTTTTGAAGCTCTGGTTGCAATAAATGCATACATATGTCTTTAGAGAGAGATGTCTGTGAGATTCTTTCGCCACCAGGTCGTTTTCTTCCAAAGTTGCAGATTTCTCATTATGCTCTACCGTCAGGGCAAAGTTAGGATTTGAAACTCTTTCAAAAATTACTGGTCCGTCGCAACAGGCTACGTCCAGAACTACATTATTCGATGCCAATGGAGAATCATTTATAGATGTAAACTTTTCCATTCCTGATCTAGGATATTGGCAGTGGGTTGGTTCATCACTGAAAACATAGAATCAAGTATTAGTATATTATTAATTAGAAGTTAAGTATAGAACGTATGTCACTAAAGTGTTAGTTGTCCATTACTGGTTGATGGGGTCAAGGTGAGATTCTGTTGCAGATTCAGAAAGCCGACTGCTGAAAGGTTTCAGAGAGTTTAGTTTAGGATATGATTTCCGTAGTGAAGATTTTGTCATGGATAACAGCGGTGGTGATGAAATATTCAGTGGCACTGACTCTGGATGAACTTGTGTCCATAAGCTTTGATACCACATGATGGTCCACGGTGGTCGTGGAATGGGCCTGATAACGGCTGGCGTGCGGTCTTCCTTGACATCGGACATACTCTTCCCGAGTGTAGGAGATACAACTGTGCGTAAAGAGAGATCAATTGCACTATTACTACTTGCTGCAGGGAACTCCATTAAAAGATTAAAGCTGACGATATTTAAGTCGGAGGAAATCAATGAGCCCTTGTAAACGTGAAGAATCTTCGTGACGCCTTTTGAATGGAGGAACTGTCTACGCTTTTTGACGATAAGCGAACAGTATGACTTGATGACTGGACAGGTTTGAGCTATTGAGCTGCTGCCGAATGACTTGTGAGTCGAGTAAATGATTGTGACTGACTGAGAGTGTTGTTTGTCTCAACTGCAGTCTTTATATCATTTTATTAAGTTTGATTGGAGGGATTTGGTCCCATGCAACCACGACCCCTAGTCAGCAATGGTTTTGAGTTAGAGATACTTTAGTACCAAAGTTTAGATAGTGTATGTATTTTAAAGTGGAGCATGAACTCATGATTTGTAATATCAAAATTGATGTCCACCGGGAATAGTCAGGGAGCGTGCGGCTGTGTTGACTTTGTTTGACTACTTTCAGTGCTTTCATGAATTTCATAAAACCTGCTCATTTTCGACATTTCAACTGCTAGTCATTCATCACATGACATCATTGCTGTGCATGCAATCTTGTATTATTTATTCACCATATTTTATGTCAATTGGTTTCGTACGAAAAACGCATTGGCTTAGGGGAAAAGGTAGTGAAGTGGAATTGAAAATTTAGTTCTGGTGAATTTATTATACACGAATTATTAATGATTCAGACACAGCGAGTGACATTTTTAAACGAAGTGTAGTCTAATATATATATGCGCGGCGACCATTCAAGATGAAAACATGCATTGGAGTGTACTGAACATAACTGCAATAAATGTTTTAAAAAACTGCAAGAGGTCCCAGACGCTGTACTGCCTGAACGTGGCAAGGTTACGCGTTTAAAATCTTGAAGTGAAAGAAGTCCTCAGAATTGTGTGTTGAACATGACGTTAATATTAATTGGGCTATTATTTTGATGATATTTACTGTTGGGAAAAGGTTTGGCGCTCGGGTATCGGGATGTATATCTTGGTAAGTGAAATGGAATACTCGGAGACGAGTGGAGTGTGTGTTGGATTGTAATTAGTATAAGTGTATTCCTTTGATACACTGAGATTTTGTTCCGCGGAAGAGTAAGGATTGTGTAAATATTTACAGAATGACATCGCGTACTATCATGAAATTGAGAGAAAGGAAGGGTTAATAATATCAGCCCCATCAACCAACCCTTTTATAACTTTATGAAGACAGATCAACTATCAGATTCATATTTCGATCAAAGAAGTTTCTCCACTAGGCTTGTCTACAAAATATACCAGCACTTAAACTAACCAGTAGACCACCATCAATTTGCGTCGAGCATTTCTAAACGCTCTATCCAGGCAATTCATGAATGGCTCAAAGAGATGATGGAATTAGCTACTTGAAAAGTTTATTCCTCACATTGTGCATTATAGTTTACTCAACTCTCATGCAGATTCTTCTGTTTGGGTTTGCTTAGTATTCTCAAGTATTTATCCGCCTTCGATTTCTTTTGCTGAGTTTCTAATGTTTATCGCTCATTCAGCAAACTATCACGTACAGAAGTACACACTCGTGTCTATTTGATGTATTAATTAAGTTTTTGGTCTAATCTGATTGACATATGGTAGCTCCTCAAATACGATTATGAAGAGAACTAACTAGTATGTTTGTCACTCATGTGTCAACTAAATGTCGTTCAGGCTTCAAGAAACTAACTATAAACTTCAATAATTTTTACCCTATTACAAAGTTCCCTATAAACCATTCCTTTCAGTTCCTGTACTTGTCATGTAACGGTATTGATATTGCTGCGTTTCATTTGGATTATTATTTCAATTAATTTAAACGTTTAAGTCAATCGAAGCAGTACATAGGTATGCGAACATTTTACCTTAGCATTTTTTCTGCATTCGATTAGTTGCTATATAGTGTATCTTATGTATCTCTACACACACTTTGTTGCTTTTGTTAGTTTGTGCTACTAGAAGTAACATGCGTGCTTTACTATATATTTATGTGGCGGGTACAGACTAAACCAACTTTAATTAAAGAATTTACTTGCAAAAATTTACAATCGAAAATTCGTCAAGTTTGAATCGGCTTTTTATTATAGGGGATAAAGGAGGACCTCGAACATGTGTAGCCTGCAAAACTACTATTGAATCTTATATGCGCTCTCGACCGATATCTCGATCTCAAGCAGCACAGTTTGGTCTTAATGAGAGTGATATTCAAAGTGGTGACCGAATATGCACTACATGTCGATGCAAGTCAGTAAGGAAGCGATACAAAGCTACACAGTGCCCCATCCCTACTTGTCCAGCCAAGCGAGCAAGAATCAAAAGATTACGATCTCTTCCTTCCAAGTGGACTGAAATACCGGAAGAAAGAAGAGATGCTATCATTGCTAAATACCGTACGTTCTTGTAGCCAGAATCACGGATTCTTCAGTGGTGACACATGCAACCTCTAATCATCTTGCTTGATTTACAGAAATTCCAGCCAATGTCACCAAATGCTGCACAGCTTGTTTTAATAGAATCAACCGTAGATTGAGTCCAAATGCAAGTCTGGAGACTCCTGATGATCCTGGTTCTGATACAACTAGGTGGACTGATGCAGAAATAGAGTTGATGAAAACCGCTTTATTAGAGGTAAAACTTTTTTTATCATGTCTATTCAGTTATAGCCCAACTTACACTGAAAAATACTTTTGTAGATTGGAACAGACTGGAAACAATTATCTGAGCGAATGACTCCTAAGTCAGATCTACAGTGCAGGAATTTTTACTTTAACTTTCGAAAGAAATACGGATTAGATGCTATTGTTCAAGAGTTTAAAAAAGTAAGTGTGGCTAGTATCTGTCTTGTCTCACCAAGTTCTTTACTAATTACCCCGTTAAATTTTGCTGCCCTGTAGAATAAAGGTGGAGACGGAGGCCCTCCTACTCTTACTGACGAGGAAGAGTCAGGTTCGACAACGTCTAGCTGTGATGAAACTGGCAGTGCACCTCATGAGCAACCCAATCGTGCGTCTTTAATGGAGAAGAAAGATGACTACGACTCATCAGCAACGGTATGTCGTGATTCGGGATTTTATACTGTTCTTTCTCAACACAGCTAGTTAAGAGTTCGTATTTTAATTGCATGGTTTTAGGTAAGCGCTGAGGAAGAGGCCGTAGAAGTTGAAAAACCCATTTCAGTGGAAGAAATGAAAACATTGCCCACCAATCCGAATCCGGATAGCCCCATTCAGTTAACCATCCGACCAATTAATGTTTCAAACCAAAGTACGTTTCTATCGTCGCAAAAGCAACTCCAGATCAATACCCCTCACTCAACAGCAGCTCCAATCCAAAATGTACACTTTCCAAGTGGAATTCTGAACGCTACAACTCCTCAACAATCAGCAGCTACGATATCAATGCCACGTCACCAGTCGCCTCATCATCAGCAAGCTAGTTCCCCAAGTCCTCATCACCTGGCAGTACAGAACTATACTCATAATCAACCGTCTCAAGTTCATATGAGTTCCAGTCCAGCACAAATGAGTGGTGTACCTCTTCATGTCATGTCCCCCCATCAAGGTAACTACTACTTGCTATTAAAGCTTGACAACTTGGCAAAGGTATCATCTGAAATATTTAGCTCGAATGATTGCAGGACGAAGATATCCCAGTCCAGATAATGGAGATACACATGAACCAATGACTGTGAAGGTCACAGATATCTTAGGTGCAACTATCGAACGTCACTTGCGAAGATATCCTGTCGCAAGCAATTCTGCTGGTGTATGTATAAATTAGATCTTCTAATAGTATGTGTGTAAACTGCTGTGATATTATGAGATTAATAATTGTCATTGCACATTTCTTTGACTAGGGTCATCCCGGTCCGAGTGTTTCACCTACGATAACCTCTATTTTGAAAAGTCAGGACCGAAGCCATCTGCCTCCGCCAGGTTCGCATCATATAATGGCTCAGGTCCCATCAGTGCACTCTGGCCCCGGTGATCGTGAACGAGAACAAAGCAACCTCAACCTACAACACATTCAGGGAAATGCTCCATCACCCCACTTTCAACAGCAGCAACAACAACAGCAGCAACAACAACAACAGCAACAACAACAACAACAGCAGCAGCAGCAACAACAACCACAGCATCCTGGTATATATTATGGATCAAAGATAGAAATGCGAGGAATTCCTTCTCATCTTGGTGCTTCTCTTCCTGAGGGAATGTCGATGGTGCAAGGTCCTCCTAGAGATGAATGCGGAACGCTAGATCTCAGTATGAAAAAGAGGTCGACGTCCCCTCATGTTGTGTCTCAAAGGCCCCCATCAAACGGACCGCCTCCTGCCCACCAACCTCTGGATTACACACCTAGGCAACAGATACAAGGAGATATGTATTTTCCCAACAAGTACCCTAACATTCGAAATCGCCCCCCGCAACAATTGCAACCACCCCCACCTCCGAAAACAAACAAAGTACCTCCGCCTCCCCCATTGTTAACGAAAACTCCGACAGTATCGCCGATGAAAGATGGCTCAATAACGCATGGGACACCAATGCATCATCCAGTAAGATCGGAATCTAGCATGATCCAAATTCACAATTGAGATAAATTTGTAGCAATTTTCTACCTTTTACAGTCGCTGCAAATGAAATATGACGGGCTTCTGAGGCCATCCAAAGAAGGTTCAATTACTCAAGGAACACCTATCGATAAAATGCGTGGAAAGGAGCCTATTCAGTCATCGTATGCGACATATGAAAGAACTCCAGAATATTACAAGCGTATGTCTCCTGCTGCTCCATACTACCATGGTAAGAAAACAGCTTTTTGAATACTGCGATCGCTGTGTATCCTTTTTCTGACATCTTGTGTAATTTTGTACACAGGAGCCCCTTCAGGTTATTCCCCATATGGTCAGAGACCGCCATCAACAGGGCAACGGAACTCACCACCTACTGGGCCGTCACAGCCTTCAAATTATGCTGCTGACCAGCACAATACTTCTCGTCAAATCATTATAAATGATTATTACACGTCACAGCAAATGCAACAACCTGTAATTTCACATGGTAACCCACATCCATCGCAAACCTCTATAGGACAACAACCTAGTCGTATGGATCCACCGAAAAGAAGCCCAGTTGCAGAACGAATGATTGGACCAACTGTTTACGTGTTACCACGACCTGAGATTCCTTATCGCCAGTCCCCGTCCCCCTCACTTCATCCACAGCATCCTCAGCAGAGACAAGGTGTCATACAACGTGCGAATCCTGGAAGTAAGTAAAATAGAAACACCATCTAATTTTAGAAAGCACTCAAGTTAAAGCACTCAAGTTGAAATGTTGGTATTACTATATTGTAGGAGCTGGTATTAAAATTGAACCTGGTAGAATTCAAGAAGACGCATTAGCTACATTAGTAAATGCGGCTGTTAGTGCTCCAAGTCTACCCGTACCTAAGGAGGATCCTAGAAGTCGCGTCAGCTTACCAAGAGGTACAAGACAACTTCAGTTCAGATGTTTTTATGCCAGTCTTTATATCTACTTTTACTAAGAATTGTTTGAATGTTTTCGTCTCTAACAGTTGAAGTGGGAATGCGTGAAGGACTTGGTAAAAGTATGGTGGAAATAGAACGAAATCGAATGGGTCAAACACCTCCGCAAATGTACAGGCAGCAAATGGCGATGCCTTCTCAAGTGGGACCTGGAACAGAAATCATGAAAATAGAAAGGTATTTAGGCTTTTAAACTCACGATGACTAAATGTTTTTATTCAGATTTTTAATGTTGTTTTAAATCATGTGCAGGGTTGTAAAATCAGAACCGGAAGTTAATCGTTTTAATCGAGAAGGCACAGATCAAACATTGACGGCCGCGTCTCTGATTGATGCGATAATTACTCATCAAATAAATCAACCGGGCCCAAATGATCGGCAGTCTCCTGCGCCTCCTTCGAAAGCAGACATACTGTTTGCATCTTTCCAGCGTTCTTCTCAACAGCTTCCGCCAAACAATATTCAGCAAATCACAACATCAAACATGTCGCATATGCAAGGGATGCCTAACCGGAACATTCCTCACAACTCGAATGAAAAAGTAGAAGATTCGCGTAATTCTAATCACAGATTACCACAGAGTAAGTCTATATGTGATAGAAACAAATATCGCTTATTAACGGTGGCTTGGGATTTTTTGCTTAGGTGGCACTTGGGGAGATCATATTAATTTGATAATCTCGAACGACTATGCTTTGGGAAAAGGTTCTAGTGCCCCTAATGTCGTAACATCAGGAATCTCATCCTCACATACACAAGCGCAGAACAACGTACCAACTCATTCGCAATCCCAGCAACAGTCCAAAGATGAGGACGTGAATTCCTACCGGAGTTTTAAATTGCGGATTGCGCTTCAGCAACAGCGGGAGAAAGAGCAAATGTCTCACCAACAGCATCCTGATGAGCGGAATATCATTCGAGTGACACAAAGTGAAGACAACCAAGCATCTAGACCTCCATCTGTACATGAAAGTGTCAGCCATGGGTAAGATGAATTTTTAAGCTGGTTGTCATGTCTTGTTTGTGTAGTACGTAACTCTGTATTGCCTATAAGTGTTTATGCAGCATGCTCTTATTTTCGCTTCAATAGGGAGGAGAACTCCGAAACATCTATAGCAAATGTAGTAGTATCAACTCCAGGGAACGGAAATAGTGGAATGGTCCCAAGTAATGAGCTTTTCATGCGAAGAACAGGCCCTGGAAAAGAAGCAACGATCTCGCCCATCGATTACGTCAAGAACTTCATCATGGAGAAAATGAGAACACCTGAAAACAACGAAGAAAAAGGCGATGATGACAAATCAAAACCAAATCAAGATTTATCAAACAATACTTCCGTTTCTAGTTTTTCCGGCACTTCATCTCAACCTAATCACATCGGAAACATCAGCACTTCCGACAGGACTGCACCAAATCCGTCACCTGTAGAACCTCAACGCTACTCGGATCCGTCACAGGTGAGTCCCACTCCTGTGTGAAGATGCATCTCACATAGTTTTGGGCAGTACAACAACGAACACTAGTAAAGCAACTCAAACTAAATATTCATCTCATCTGTGCTTCAGCAGGAAGACAAGAAAGATGAAGATCTAAATAAAAGTATGGAGTCCGACAGCCCTGCTTCCATGATAATAGATGAATCCGCTGATGATGCTAAAGATAAAAGTGGACCCAATGGGGCAAATGAGACAACTTCGATAGTTGCCAGCAGTCAACCTAATTATGAACCTTTAACCGATGAAGAATCGTGATGAAGATTACGAACATATGACTTCTTGCTGTACCACTCAGAATCTTGTGCAACCAGACACCACAAGCAGCATCGCCACACTCACTCTAGTCAGTAAAATGCCTCTATTGAGTACGCAGAAAGAGAGCATGTGAACTGAATATTCCTACGAGTTGAGTTTTTGCGAACTTCTACTGCAGGATCTTCTAGTGCTACAAAGTACTTTTTCGAGAAATTATATATTATTGAACAATTTGTAGTCTACTACCTGCTACTACTACAGTAGCCTACTATTCTGCATATAATTGGAAGGTGAGACGAAAATTATCTGCAGGGCGTGATAGATCTTCCAAGTTCCAGAACTGACCTTGAAATCATTTACTAATTTAGTGTAAATAAGATGAAGATAGTCTGATTTAAATCTTGAAAATGTCGTATTTTGCTGAGTCACACAATTATGTAGGGCTTGTATCATCAGAAGGAAGAATGATAACAATCAAAGGTTTGCTTGTAATATAAAATCGAGTGTGCGCAATGTACAGAAACGATTGTTTACCTGATTTTCAAATGCTCAAATCCTAAAACTTTGAAAATGAAGTTAAAACACTGCTGTCTTTGTATTAAAGTAGATTATATAATAGTGATCTGTCTTGGGTGGATTTATACAAGATTGATAATCTCTCTTTGTCAAATGTATGCTATAATTAATTGTTTGTATACTAATAACGGAGTAATGGAATGGAAGTTCCAGTTTAGTAATTTTGTGATAAAATTTACCGCGTGAAAATTTTTTACTGCGGGAGAACTTACCTACTTAGGTAATCAGTAATTGCATGCGCAAGATAATTCTTCGTGTTATGAGAATATTTTAAAATCGAAACCTTGCAAGCTGATGGCTATGTATTGAGTGAAAATTTGAATGTGAGTAGAAGCTACAACTTGTTTGTACAAAATTACGGGGTGGTGTGACTTTTTAAAACACTGAACATTCAAACTCAAAGTAATTGGGCATTTCATCTTAGCATTTGACTATAGTGAATGGACAACTAGAGAAAAGCAAGTCAGCAGAATATTTAAATAACCAATTAAATGCTCTTTGTTCACATCACATTTCCAGGACTTGCAAGTACGTCTCTGACTGACTAGGAACAGTTGTGTTATATCATCAACCAAGACCGACTACTCACTCATTCGTGCTTTGTCTGTTTCATCTGGTAAACACATTGAATTCCACAATCAGTATAACTTGTTCATGTTCAAAATATGTTGGCTTAAGGCTTAATATAAATAAAATAGTGAACATCGTTGATGCCATTTGTAGTTTGGTTGGTTGATAACAAGTGTCAGGAGTCTCAGGAGATAAAAGTGTTATCAGGATCCTAGCATAATTACCTGACCTGATTAAAGTATGATCGGTAATTAAATTCCACTTACAGGTTAGCAAATCACCCCCTTAGAAAACGATAAAATTTTGAAGAAAATTAGTCGTATGCAAATTTATTGCAGAAGTCCATAAAGCACAAAGTGACGTATTATTATTATGTTTGTAAAGTACTTTTTAAGTGTAAAAGGCTAATTATGTGAAATAATGCTATATACATATTATGGTATGTTTTCCAAGTATCTAAACTGGAGTTAAAAGAATTTGAAATTAAATATGTTTTAATGTAATGGTTTCGTGCATTCTCTGTTCTTTTCCTTTTTAACCTGCATCCTCATTATTACGGGCCATATTTACATTTCCAAAATATTTCCTGCGATTTTTCCATTTCAAAAACATTTTGCATCGAATAAGCTTTCTATGAACTATCAAATTGAAAAGCGAGAGTAATCAATGTTTTTACTTACCGTAGCAAAACGGCATATTCAATTGAAGAGACAGGCTGACTGATAAGTGGCATGATTTGGGTATATGACTATCTGGCTGATTCCAAGAAGGCTGTTTATTTCCAGAGCAAAATATTCAAATTCTGCTGTTCCAGAATTTGCTACACATCTTTTCAAAAAATGCTTTCAATTTTTTGAGCAATCAAGATTAACAGACGACTCCACACTACTGACGAACATCAGAGAACCAGATTACTTGAAGCTGCCTTGCAATTTTTTGTATAGGTTTGCAAGTACTTTTTTCTTATTAGAAATTGAAACTGGCATGAAATTCGAGTTGAAACTACCAAACTATCGGCTGATATCAATCAAATCACTAGTTCGCGAGTGTAGTTTAATTCATGTACCTAAATCCCGTTATAATTTCTTCAGTTTTTACTGATACTTACATTTTATGGGATACATTGACATCTCATAGTCAGATCGTTACAATTCAGATTCAGATGATTGCAAATGTCTCTAATTCCTCGTTTATACAATCAATACTGTACACACTCCAAGCCAATGCATAGATCCTCATTCAGAAGTAACGGGTATTTAGGAATCATGCTAATCGGCACTTATATTGCCTCAATTCCTTTTTCAAATCTTGACATTATCAGCTTAAACTTCTGTATTAACTGTCTGTGTCCCAATCTAAGTTACTGGATCTAAAAGACCCTGCCAGTTAAGACTAGAAGCTTGTTTTAATTCAAATATGACAGCAAGCAAAGCAGGGAAACTGGTATCTGAAGACGTTTTGCTCAACATTTTTAATATACAAAGTTGTATAAGCCCAAAAATTTACAATTCAATGATAAAGAAATAAAACTATTATGGAAATATACTTGAGAAACGGAAAAATTGAAATTTAAAACTCGATGAATATTTTTTTCATACCTCTTCAGTTACAATTGAGTTGTTGTTGTTGTAACTCGATTCATAAAAAATATTTCTCCTTCGTCTTCCCGACGATGCCTAGGATGATAACAAAGACACTTGAACATAATCATAAAAAAGCTGTACGTAAACAGAGCTCTCTCTACAGTCTCTACATTAAATCTGTACAGCACTGCATAAAATCCTAACTTGAATTTTTGCAAAACGTGAAACATATCTTCGTTCCAACATCGAAGGCTTATCATAGGGTCCTTCAATATCATCGGATGAAATGACGCGTACTCTAACTGTAAAGTGAATGCAAATTAATTTCTTCCTGATCTCTGACTAACAAAACTAACAATAATATGTACAGCCGTAGCAGCACAAGAGAGATGCCTTGTAGCTTTCTTAAAGGAGAAGACGCCAAGAAGTATTCATATGACCAATTGGTGACCACATGGTGAATTGGTGACCACAGATTTAGATATATAGGTAAGTCCACTTCGCCCCAGCCATAGAACTCCAGAGTCTTCGTGTAAGCCACCAACAACCTGATTATAAATAAACTTACAGCAGCAGCAATACGCAATCATCAGTTTTCCACTCTCAGTCTTGTGCTGTCGTGTGAGTGGTTAAAGCAGGGCACAGAGTGACAATAATTGACAACAAGTCTTCGTAAAACTTTTATTGACAATCGATTCCTCGTCACACGTAATCTTTTACTACGCAAGTGTTACTTGCAACTCTTGTTTTAAATCTCCGCAATTGACATCTGAGAGAAGGAAGGAAGTCCACACCACAGCCCATGTGATTCAGTCGAAGGCATGAGTCGCAATTGAGAAGGTGCTGTTGTGCAGTAAAACGTAAAAGTAGACGAGGGTATTATTCTCAGTCTTCCGTGTCGTTCGAAAGTCCAAAGAGTCGTTTGGTCGAAGGAGGTGGTGAAATTTGTCACGATTTATTTGTTAGTTCGGATTTGATTTGAATTCAAAGGTGCATTGTTAATTAGTGTCCGCTATGGTTTTGCCGACGTTGGTTCTCCGTGAGATTGGCGTTTTTGTTGGGGGTGGTTCTCAGCGCAAATTGTTCACCAATGTTGTAGGTGTTGTGGCTGTTCCGAATTTTTTCTGTGGAAGTAAACAAGGTGGAAACGGGTTTTCGTCGAAGTCAGTTCAAAACAGATCTTTCACAAGGTATGGAGGAGTGGAGGAAGTTAATATATGGAGATTATTACTTTAATATTTAAAAAATTCATGAAATTATGGAG
>Ga0194135_10000990_pt1 | contig 16595 bp, 17 predicted proteins | sample LitLau_LLRF_2013_FD_134024 | JGI IMG/M metagenome (GOLD analysis project Ga0194135, IMG submission 134024) | Freshwater sediment microbial communities in response to fracking from North America - Little Laurel Run_MetaG_LLRF_2013 (version 2) | ecosystem: Environmental > Aquatic > Freshwater >...
GAAGGAAGTATTGTATAACATTGAATTGTATAACATTGAACACTCTGACTTTATTTGGAAGCGATTGCTTTTGAAGTTTTAAAAATCGAGGACGATGACGTGGAACGGCAGCAGTTTTGAATGGTGTTGAAGAGAAGAGAGAACGTGGGTGACGACGACGACGACGACCGAAGCAACAGAAGCAGGGTAACGACGGCAAAAAGAACTATTAAAAGACGAACGATGCCTGCTGATATTAAGAACTTGACAGAAGGGTGGTTGGAATTGGAAAGTGATCCAGGTAGGAGGAGTTTTTATTTTGGGAAGAAGTTTGAGGTGAATGTAAGGGAGGTTATGTATTACATGTTTCTTTTTGTATAATTGTAGGTCTGTTTACACTTCTGCTTGAAGACTTTGGCGTAGAAGGAGTTCAAGTGGAGGAGATTTATGACCTGCAGAAACCTATTGAAGGACCTGTATTTGGGTTCATCTTTCTCTTTAGGTGGAATGAAGAACGAAGATCTAGAAGGAAGATTATCGAAGACAGTGACTCATTCGTGAGGGATGAGAGTATTGTTAACAGTATTTTCTTTGCTCAGCAGGTAACAACATTCGTTGTAGTTTGTAATCGCAACTCTCGTTAGGTTTTGATTTTCTCATTTTAACTTTATTTAAGAAAATAAGTTACAATCATTTACATCGCAAATGAGTTGAAGCTTAAGAATAATAATTGGGAATATTGGGATTGTTTCCAGATGGTTCCAAATAGTTGCGCTACTCATGCCTTAGTCTCTGTTCTACTCAATTGTCCTAGCCTTGGCTTAGGAAATACCCTTAACAGACTGAAGCAGCATACTCTAAGCATGAGTCCGGAAAATAAAGTAAGTTATAATGAATAAATTATGCAAAATCAATTTTAACATGGTGAAACACTTCTGATGTACTTTTAGGGGTGGGCGATCGGCAATACCCCTGAGTTGGCCCGAGCGCATAACTCGCATGCTACTCCTGAAGCAGCCAAACCAAAAAATGAAAATAAATCGTCATCTGGTCTTACTACAGGAAGGTTTACTGGCGAAGCGTTTCATTTTGTGAGTTATGTCCCAATCAATGGAAGGCTGTTTGAGTTGGATGGACTTAAACCTCATCCGATTGATCACGGTAAATAATACTGTTCAGTTATATAGCTAGTAAACTTTTTCCTGTATCGATATTTTAAATTAAAATTAGCTCTTGAAATATTTTGTATCGTATTAATAGGTCCTTGGGATGAAAAGGAAGAGTGGACTGAGCAATTTCGCCGTGTCATAACAGAAAGATTAGGAATCGCTACAGGAGGAGAACCTTATCACGATATTAGATTTAATTTAATGGCTGTTGTACCAGACAAGCGCGTATCATTAGTGAGAAGAGTAAAATTATTGAAGACGAACAGGTAAACTTGAAGTTTATAATAGAAAATAGCAAAGCTGATTAATACTGATTAGCAAACTTTAATTTCATAGGAGCATTATTCTGGAATCTTTAAATAAAATAATTCAATCAAGTTTATCAGAAAAGATTCAACAAGTAAACTCATCCTCTTCCTCAGCAAGCCTTGATTCGTTATCCTTATCATCTGACTATGCAAATCTTAGCAGTAAGGACATCAAGAAATTGGTATCCGACATGACGAACAGTGACAACGACTTTTTTGCAGAATCTGGTACCTATTTAAACCCTTTGCTTAACATTCTCATATTCCAGGTGTGTAACAAAAATCATTTTTCTAATAGGCGAGTGCAGTGATGAAAAGTCTGAACCAGATGCTAGTGAGCAGTGGTTGCTTAAGTATCCCTCAATTTATGAAAACCGAAAGTATGTGCCTAGAGATATGTTAGCGTTGTTGAAAAATCTTGATACTGAAATTGGGCAATACGAGTCAATGCTCATTGATGAAATCGAGAAGCGAAAAAAGTACAAAGTAAGTTTCCTGATATTCCTATATAAATTAGCTGGAATATAATTATCGAAAATTTAGATTTTTTTCCTCATAAATTTACTGCTGATAAATATGATAAACTGCTGTATACCATTATTATTGTACTTTTTAAACAGATCGACGGATGCAGGCGTACACATGACTATAACGATTTCATTTGCACTTTCCTATCAATGCTAGCGGAGCAAGGGAAACTGGCAGAACTTGTAGAGCAACATCTTATTGTTCAAAAACATCACGGAATAACTGCTAGTAGATCGAACAAGTACAACAAATTTTGCTCTCGATGCACCCATCGAACATGCAAACTTCTCTCAACAACTTACTACAATAGAGTAAACACACACTTTATAAGAGTACTCACTAATGATTTGTGATTTATTTACAGGGTCACCCAACCCTCCGAAGGATCCGTGTCTCGGAAGCGTCAGAAAAACGTACGTCACGGAAGAAAGAGAAAATGATGGTGGATTAAATCTTCTAGGTTTAGCCATGTTAGCTAATATTAGTAAAACCTATTTTTATACTACACAGCTCTCGCAAATAATAAAGCACATAGTCGCTCACTGCATTCCGACGACATCGGCGTTCTTCCTGATCATGAGCATCAAGTCAAACGGATCACTGAAAAACCACTCTGAGAAAAACTTTTAAGGCAACATATCCTACGTATAATTCTTATTTCCAGAATTTCCATACTGCTGAATTAGGGATAGATACTCATCCATCTAAAATGCTTCTAATAATGAAATGACTCAAGGATGCGTACTTACATGGAGATGGATTTACACTTGAGAAGAACCATTATTTTTGAAAAAGGTAGTACACGTCAGGTAATAAATCAAAGCGCATATATCTACCAAGTGCATGTATCCATCATTCCATATTCCATGTCTTAATGTAAGCGTTGCGTGCGTGTATTATTACGTATGAGACATTTACGGTAACATAGAAGGAGACAAGGAGTTCGGCATATCCGAAGGGAAGTTCCGAGAGCGACCGAGTGGTGGCGGAAGGGATGCCCTCCTGTCAATGTACTTTCTCATTCCTATCTCGTCCACAATTGCTCACTCTGTGTGTATTGAAATACTACCGCTTGTCTCCGTTGCTTGGCGTACTAACTCCACCGAGTGACAACATCATATTAGTCTGCGAGTGTGTTTCCGTAAAGTTCACAATTAATTGACAGGATAATTATGACCTTTGATTAAAAATAACCGAATGATTCTTGTTTAGGAATTGTCCTGTATGTCCTAACTGCAATATTTACGATTAATCTTGCTTCGTTAAGTATTAATTTGACTGTATCAGTATATTAAGATTATCATTAGTCAATTAGAAGGGATTGAAATTCAAGATCATACTCAATTTCGTTGTGTTCGTTTAAAGGAGACTATAATCACCTAAGTCTCCATCATACTGCTGTATCATCGATTTATCTCAGTGAGATGAGTAACTCCGAAAAACCAGGTAACTTGAGTTTAGGTAACGTGAATTTAGTTAACAGAATATGTTAACTAAATTCTCCAGTAGGATTCCTGAAATGCAGATAACGATGAGATATGCTAATCATTATCTTTTCTTTGACTGTATTAGAGGCGGTAGTGAACATTCTTGACGAAATATTAGAAGGCAACCTTGAAGACTTGGGAGGCAATGAAGAAACTGTGGGAAGTAAGCCGCAGCAAGGTTAGAGACTTCAGCTAATGACGTTTTTCATTGTTATCAAGTTTAAAACTAACTAGTTGTTCTTTACTTGATAGGAACTCGCAAACGACCAACAAGAAGTGCAAAAAACGCTACAAATGATAATAGCGAATCATTGAATCCTGCGAAAGCGGGGAGCAAACGACCTGCCGTAGGAACAAAGTCACTATCTAAAAAGATGTCAACAAATTCGTCATCAGTTTCAGATTCCAAACCCACGGTTTGTCAACACATTGTTAGGGCCTTGCGTTATCAAGATTAAGAGATGATAATGATTTTTTGCATTTGTTCAGAGTGACGGCGGTGGCAATGGCGTTAAAGTTGAAAAAATGGATACAGACGACCCTGTTGAAATTACTGGGACAAGTAAGGGTTATGGTTAACTTGTTTGATATTCTTACTCACGTAATACTTATTTTCTCGTGATAGCTAAATGTGGCGGAGAAAGTATGAATGTTGAAAGCAATCAAGAAAGTGGGAAGATTGGTTAGTCATGATTGCTGCACCTGCACCCGTTATACGCAGCAATTGATTATGCATCTTAAGACAATATGTTTCTTAATTCAGGTCAAGAGGGAGCAAACGAAGCCAACGGAACAAAGGATTTGAAAGAAATGCTGAAAGGAGCAAAAGAAGTTGATCATTATGATACGCGGAGTGAAGTAAGCTCTTCTGATGAAGATGCACAAAGTCACATTTCAAACCCTTCGCTTAGTTCAGCCAGTTTTAAAAGTGATAGTGGTAAGCAAAGTAATGCAGCAAGGCAATCATTATTGTAACGACTGAAATGTTTCTGTATGAGTGCTTTATATCTTATTCTCATAGATATAGAAAGTCATGAAGATGCAGCAGACTCCAAAAATGCGTCCGCTAATTCAGGTTTGGAATTCTTCTATTTCGAAAATTTTATTTAGTTGTAGAATTTACAAATGAAAGAATGTAAACGAATGATGAGTGCTTTACCATGATTACATTGCTCTAATGTTCTTGTATGAAGTCAGAACCTCTTTAGTTAAAATTATTAACTTTATTCAGGTGACGAAAAGCAACAAAAACAACAGAAAAAAGGTGAGATTTACGAGAATGCATTTTGTGTGTTATGAGAAAGAGTGGTTGTTAGCTTCTAGAGATTTTGGAATCAATTCCTGCTATTTTAATTTTATGCTGACCTTAATGCTCTCTCCTATTGGTTTCTTGAATACTTAGATTATGCAGCTCGGCTCAACTACATTCTCAAGGAAGCACGTTTTTTCTTGATGAAGAGTAACAATTTGGAAAACGTGGACTTATCCAAGACCAAAGGCGTTTGGTCTACGTTACCTGCAAACGAGTCTAAAATCAATCAAGCGTTCAAAGAATCCAGAAACGTATTACTTATATTCTCAGTGAAGGAAAGTGGAAAGTTCTCTGGATTCGCTCGTTTAGGAACTGAATCTCAAAGAAATGGTCCACAAGTCAACTGGGTTCTACCACCAGGAATCAGCCAAAGAGCACTTGGAGGAGTTTTCAATCTAGATTGGATATCGAAGTATTTTTTTAAAAATTAGAGTGTACATTCTATCTAAATCGATGTATTGACTAAATTTGCACGGTTTTAACTAGGAAAGAATTGTCGTTCAACAAAACACAACACTTATTTAACCCATGGAATGATGGAAAACCTGTCAAGATAGGACGAGATGGACAGGTATTATAAAAATGTTACTGACTTGACGCTAAGTTGAGCTGATTCTGAGCTGGTTTTCATTTTTTCTGTAGGAAATCGAACCTCACGTAGCATCGGAGCTGTGTCGACTTTTCCCGATGGACAACGGTGTTACTTGGAGTGACGTTCTCAAGAAGAGCAAAGAAACTTCAAAGACTGTAGGACACGTGAAGGTGACAGCACCCATAGGTTCTCCTGGGGGAATGATGTTGGGAATGAAAGGCCGTGGTGGAATGGCCGGACTTCGTGATAGAAGAGATTTACGCGGTCGTCCTCAATCATCATTTCGTAACGTGCGACCCTTCGATTATGGGAGGTATAACAGTGGACTATTATTTCGAATGACGTCAGTGAGTGCTAATGAACTATGTGGACTCGCACTTTCTCCTCTAATAATTTCCTGTTCCAACCTTATTCAAACGTCTTGATATTGGTGAAAATAGTGTTTGACGGACTTCTGTCATTGATGATCATGCCTATAGCTCCTTGTCGAATCGGCTTATTGTTATATACATGCAGCCGAACAACGTTTGCTCAGAGATTATCTCAGGGTTGGCTGGGATGCATTCGCGTTGTTATATTAGTCAGCTCCAGTGACGTACTCTTCTAAATTGTGGTGGCTTGTAGATAAGGATTTAAGAAAAACCAGGGTTCCATTATCTCTGGGCAGTTGTACAAGTGCACAGTGCCTTTAAAAGCACAAATCCAGTGATACGGTGTTTTAAGCTTGTGGTCGTCTTTAGTATTCAATCGAACTACGTGTTTGAGTTAAATGGCGTAAGTAATGAGTGAGGAACGTTATGAAAAGGACTTTTCTCTACCATTAATTACCATCGTGTTATGTGTTACGAATTTTCGAATGAAATATTGTGGCATGAGATGATGTGTGCTTCGATTGAAGCCGCCGAAGGCCTACATACTAGGTTAGTCCATTGTTTACTTTGTATTTACGCAGTGAGTGGCTCGACTGTGTTGAAATTTCAACTACAAGAAGCGTCCGATAGAATTGCTTAATTTCTTCATTCTACAATTCTTGCAATTAGTAGTGTTACAAGTTTCAATATTGTTGGCACTGGTAAGTTTGTGAGAAACGCGCGTTGAAGAACACCTTTATGGCAGTCATCAGTGTTGTGAGGGGATATGAAGAGATGAAAGTGGTTGGTTCACGTGGATCTTAATTTTACTATTTGTTTAGTGTGACGTATTTTTTTTAGGGGAGCCCGTCGCAGGTTTCATTCGATGATGGAAGACGATTACGTAGCACGACCTAAACGACCAAGTATTGAGAGATTCAGTAAGCTGCTGTAGTTTTTTAAACCCATATTATTTTTCTAATGAAAATAAGTCAAGTACGAACATTTTGTTTACTTCAGGGCCCTACGACTATTACAAAGCACCTGGAAGCAATGTTTTCCTAGATCGTGGTAGTGAAATGCCTCCCAGTCATCGTTACGCTCGGGAAAGGAGTTACCCAGGAATGCGAAAAGTAGCAATCTATTTCTTTACTTTCACTATTATTGGTATAAAGTGAATCGGACCTTTCCTAAGATGATCGTATTGTTTATCCTAGAGTTCCACATCCACACAGGGATATTCGGACTACATGGTTCGGGATTACCACAGACCACCCCCAATGGCACCATTACCATACCCTCCACCGGTAAATTGCTGATAGCTTAAGGTCTATTTTTGTGTGCATTATCATGTGTCACTTCATGACTTTACTTGTTTCAGCCTCCGTTTGATTCATTACCACCACCTCCTAGATACTATGATGGCCCACCCCTACCTGAATTTCCGTCAGTGTCACGGCCCTCTGGGCATTCGAGAAGGGGTGGTAGCCCTGTTGTAAGTTGTAGATATTGGAATTTGTTCTTACTTGTCTCAGCATTATTTTTATTGTCCACTTTGCTGGTTTAGTACGAAAAGTCTGTATCCGACTTTCTACGACGGACCAGTGATAGTCGTCGAGACAGAGACCGGGACAGGGATAGAGAACGTGAATTCCGAGACCGGGAAAGGAAGTATCGCGACAGACGATAAGTATCGGCTTGAGACTTCATGACGTAGAAGACTGTTTTCGCTATCTCTATGTCAAATTCATAGAGCCTGTCTATGAAGGTTAATAAACTTATGTGAGGGGTCTACCTTTAGTTATTATCAGTTACTTCATTGTATGCAATTATTGTTGTCATGAAATGTTCTTTAAATGAAATCTGCAAAAGATCTAGCAGCTAAGAAGTTGCCGTTTGTTCTTTCAATCATTAATCATTATTCAATTATTTTGTTTGAATCTCACATTTGTATGCTTGTTTTGTTTTAATACTTGCATACTTCAGTATATGTTCGTCCACGTCAATAAATACTTAATATAAAGTAAAATTGTACACCAAATTTCAACAAAATGTTGCCTGTAAACAAACTGGCAAGTAAAAGTGTTTATTTATTGATTTCACGTTCACTTAAAAACTTAAATCAAGTAGTAACATTCGAAGTCATACTTCAAAGCATTAACTCATGAATTCATATTCATAACAAAAAAAATCACATAGGAAAAAGTTAAGCTACTCCGATCACGAGTCCAATTAATACTTCTATTAGTTTCTCGGCTCAAGATGTTAAGTTTGGTATTTTAAAATAGTATTAGCACTGTTGTGTTCCACGTGAGTTTTGTGTGATTAATACTTGACAAGGCATTTGGCATAGCGTGCGTGTGTAGAGACGGAGTATTAAAGCCTAAATAAGATCACTTTAATTGCTATTTCAGCTCCTTAGTTTTTCATGATCGTTGTTCATCACCTCTCAAGATGTAAAAAATACTCCATCTGGCCCACGACCGTAGCCCCTGTGCGTTGAAGAAGTGTGACTGCTCGAAGTCAATCCAATATGAGCATGATGAATATCATTGCGATAAGGTTCACTGCTAATGACTGCTGGGTTTGTATGTTTCTCTGAGTTCGAGGTCCTACAATATAATATATTTGAAGGTCATATCATATCATTTTAAGCTTGAAGCCTGCCATTGTTGGTCTATTGCAACTTACAAATGAAATTGTTCCTGTCTCACATGAGGACACGGACTATTGAAAGACTTTTGCATGACTATCTGGGACCGTGTAGCCCACCACTGGTTGTGATGGTCATAACAAGCAGATAAAGCGAGGTCCAAAGAGTCAACAGTACACGACAGACGATCCTCAATCCGTTTCTTCCGCAAAAATGAGTTTATCGTTGGCGTTGACGCTAGGCGTACATATTGGTCCTTCACGTTAACTCTCGACTCCCCAGGTTTTTCTGAGTCCTGTATCAAACAAAGTTGAGCTGAGTAAGTCAAGTTGGACTTCTACTGTAACGCCGTTTTATTCTATGAAATATACTTCAAACAAATCATTCGCATTCACCTGTTTAATCATTGTATCACTTAACCCCACAATTGTAACGACAGAAAGAAACAGAGTTCAGATGTTCAGAAAGATAGTACTTAAAGTCAAATGGAAACCTTATTGTATGAAGTTGTATTTTTTCTGACGTCTATAAACTTTCTGCTATTTATGAAATTGAACTATTCTTATTTGAGTTCATGATTCTAGAGCCTCAACAATGCTGTGTTGTGAAAAGTTACAGATACAGTTGGCTAAATAGAAATACATTATTGTGTACTGTTTCTAGGTTGAGATGAGAACATTTTAGGAGCACTAAAACACAGACAATATTACATTAGCTGAACAATCTGAAGAGATGTAGCTAATGCTACATTGGAACAGTAGTGATATGATGTATTTTGTATTTCCAGGCTCTCTTATGTCACTGCAAACTGAAACTGTGTGTTTGTTTACAATGAAATAACAAGGAGTACTATGAGAGTTTATTTTGGCTCTATTCTGGACATTATATGCAGCAAATGATTTGGACATATAACAAAGCATTGGAACATTGGGAACCTATTATTTTGCACATAGTTCAAGGTAACGGAGAATGTCCAAGCGCAAGACAGGAGACAGGAAGAGAAAAGTCGATAAACTAATACGTACAAACGCACAAGCAGTAGCAACGAGCCGCAGACCACAGTTTGGTATGTTGGAAGAAAAGTCGATAAAACATGAGGGGAGCTTCAAGAAAATGAATCCAGCAGGTTGATTTTAGCGAACTATTCATAATAACTAGTTTAGGAATGCAGATTGAAAAATGAAGTACTCGTCGGGCATACTAGTTTCTGGACTCTTTTTACATTTGATTTTTGAAAACGCACATGCAAAGCGTAAGATTTTACAGGAATCTTGCTCCCCGGTAAGTCACACTTTGCGCTCTTTCGTAAAGAATATCAAAAGTACTCGTTTCGTAAAGAAGATTAAAGGTCTGACCTAAATTGTTCTAATATTCGACCTGTGACAGGATGACTTTCATTTTGAATTTACTGATTGTGATGCTGAAGGAGGACGATGGAGAGTCGCAATTCCAGATTCTTCAGACTGCGAGGAAGTCTCACCACTTATAGCACCAAAGAGATTAACAGAATGTTGTAAGTTCAGATTGATTAGTGGTTGACACAACTGCACAGGTTATACATATACTAGTGCTGTGGGTATCCCTAGTCATGACTGTGTACTTTATGTTTCAGTTACTTCATGTGTGTCAGGACAGTTTCTGAACTTAACAAGTTTGAAATGTGAAGACTGTGCAGCAGGTACCTACTCCCTTGGTGGAGGAATTATTTTCGACGAATGGGACCCTTTACCTGAAGGGTTCAAGAATCAAGTAGAGAAATTCCGAAGCGCATTTTCATCAATTGGACGACAATACTCAAGTGTCAACTGCAGCAAGTAAAGCGTCTCAATTTGCCTCATCTGCACGCAGAATAAAACTCGTGCAAGCTATTGCCTAATATTTCATAGTTTGATTTGTCAGTGATTGACGGCTACATGATTTGTAATTATTACAGATGGGGTTGGAGGCCTAGGCGCGACGTTATTATGAGCCAAGGGGGTCCATGTGTCGCGACTTTGACGTATACAGCACAATTGGTAAAGGCAGGGAAACTAAGATTCACCTACCAATATGCCGATGACAGCGTACTATTTCAGTTCCAAGTTAGCATATTACAAGTCGCATATGATAAAGCAGTCTGTTAAAACAAAAGGATTCTATTTATTCTCATTTTTCATAAATTTTTCAGGCTAACAGCGATCAGTGTGAAAGTCTTCGAGGAGCAGAAGGTAGCCGATGGCCAGCTCTGACTGGCGAAGGTATATGGAGGACTGAAGAAATCACGTTGCACAAGGGTTTGAATATTTTCCAGTGGAAAACAATGGGAATAGATTCGCACCATCCTAAGCCTATTCTGATCAAGAAAATCGAAGTTGAAGGTACAATATGCTGATACCATTGAATGTTAAAACATGACAAAGCGAGTTGCGAACTTTGCATATATTTTTTATTTTTCAGGTGTGGGCTATACATCGTCATGTAGACCATGTCCATCAGGGTTTTACAGTGATCAATCAGCTTCAAAGACATGTACTGTATGTCCTTCAAACACATTCTCATCTCATCAGTCTACAACCTGCACAGAATGCCCAGATAGAAATAAGTTCTATTCCGATCCTGGTTCCAAGGAATGTATACCTCGTCCTCCATGTACAAAAGCAGATTATTTCCAAATCCACAAACCATGTGAAAATAACAAGGTTAGTGATGCACCAGTGGACAGGGAAATGAAATCTAATCGATTGGTACTATAAACTATAAACCGAAATGGAACTATATAATCATTTCATATTACAGACTCAGATAGTTTATGAGTGGGTGGAACCCAAGATTTGTCTTGAAACCGAAGAAGGAGCAGTTAACAAGCCTCCTAAAGGAGAATTTATGGAATGCCCACCCTGCAATCCCGGAACTGAATATAAAGATGGAAGCTGTAAGCCTTGTGGAGTGCTAGAATATTCGGATGGAGTGACTCCATGCACCAAGTGTCCACCACTGACACAACCCAATACGGGTTACCACTTGGTCCAGTGGTATTCTTGGCCAGACTCTGGTTTACATATCACATGCATAAGTCCAGAAGGTACTTAAATTGTCCCATTCCAGGTGACTTGCTATATTACTGGAGAACGCAAACTTACAGGGCCTTTGTGTGTGTGAATATAGATGCAGGATGTAGCAAATCTCCAGCTTGGGAATTATATGGAAACTACACTCAGACTGGAAAGGGACATGCAAAATGGGTGTACTTGGTCATGACTCTTTCAGTCTCTGGCTTCCGAGGTCTTGGTGGCATTATTAATGGAGAGCTGCTTGAAGTTGGTCGTGTAAAGTTTGAATTCGAAATGAAGTGTGCACATGACTGTGAGCTGCTGTTTATGCAGGTGTGAATAAAGAATGCATGATTATGAGTTGTCCCAAGAGGTATTAATTCATGAATTTTATAGGGAACTAGTACAAAGAATGCTACTGTTATCCAGAGATGGGAAGGAAGTCAACCTTATCAGGAGTTCTCGCATCCAATTTACAGAAATGATACCTATGACTTCAGCTGGTCAGTCAGCTACTTGCTTTGAAATATGACTCAATTAGCTTGATTTCAATATTTTAAATGTTGTATTTGTATGCAACAGGGCATTTCAAAAACTAGCATGGGACTCTATTGATACTGAAGGGGGAAGCGACACAAGCTTCATGAATCCTGATAGATCTGTATCCCTTGATGATGATAACTTTGTTCGAATGTACAGAATTCACGTACAAAATAGCATTCACGGAGGAGCAGACTCCTGTACCCCTTGCAAAGATGTCATGTTTCGAAACAGACTTAATGACTTTGGATCTACTTGTGCCGTGTGCAATTCTGGGGAAGCCTCAAATAGCTCAGAGTCAGTATATATAAATTAATTATTGATGCATACCCGAAGATGAATTGTAGAACTATCTTTTTTACTTATAGAAATAATGTTGAATCAAGAAATATTACAAACAGCAGCTCGTCTCAATGTACCCCATGTCCTGAAGGACATGTCCGAGTAGACCCTTACTCATCGGATTCCAGTTCTTGTAAGCCATGTGGTCCAGGATTAGTGACTAAAAATGGAGTGCAATGTTCAACCGATTGTCTGGTTAAACTAGGCGAAAATGTATATGACTTAAGACTCTTAAAAGGGTAAATAATCTGCCAAATTATTTCTTGTAAACTCCAGACATCTTAAGACAAAGACATTTTCTTCCAGGTTTTATTCAGTTCGAGGAAGTAGTTTATTCACAGCCAGCGGAACGCAGTATTACCATGTATTCAACATCAGCTTGTGTACAAACGAATACGCAAGGTGCTATAAAAATGTTTCTTTGCAACATGGTCTGGAAAATCAAAGCACTTCGGTAGAAGCTCTGGTGTGTCAAAGCACTATATTTCCACCTGTGGGAATGTCAGTCGATTCTGGCGAACCCATGTCTATGAATTCCGACAGTAATGGAAACATGTCTCCAAGCTCGATGTATTCGGACCTGATGGTGAAACCATTGTCAACTCACGCGTCGTCATTGGGAGACCATTTAATTGGAATAAGTCACTCACCATCTATCTTAGGACTCTCAGTCTCCGATGATATTCAAAGCAATTACGACCATCCTCATCAGTTTCATTTCTTCTATTCTACTCCAGAGTATATTCTTAGACGATATTATTTTATTGATTGAAGCTCCAGTTTTTGTGACACTGTTTTTTGTTTGTAGACGGACAATTGCTTGCCCTAAAGGAAGAAGTACAGTCATTACTTTCAGATGTAGAATTCCATCTTCATCTTGGAACACAGGATCCGAGGGAAAGAATTACAACATTAAAACCCCAGATAAATGTCCAGACGGAACTTGCGACGGATGCAACTTTCATTTCATTTGGGAGACGCCATTCGCGTGCCATTTGTGCACAGAAAGTGAATTAACGTAATGCTGACATAAGCGAACCATTTACAAACTAGACCATGGTTTACTTCAGCAAATGCTTGGAATTTTACAGGATCGTTAAAGGGGAATGCAAAGACGGAATGCAAGAGGTTCATTATCTTCCTTCACCAAATTCACAGTGTCTCCCAAAAATTAATTCCACATGGCCCAAAAGTCAAAAATGCCAAAACCATCTTCCTCTTTTTGCAGAAGCAAGTATTGTTTAACAATCAATACGGCTGAAATAAAATAACCCTACTAAATTTTTTTTTACTATTTTAGGTAGCCATTCAAGTGGCAGCAGCTTTAACAGCAGTTTTGTGCATGCTGCTCATTTGCTTCTGGAGACGCCACAGAAAACTGGAATACAAGTACATGAAACTAATGGCGTCTGGAACTCCATCACGAATTCGAGACACACATGGTGATTCCGAAGAAGCAAATCATTCAGAAAGGGATATGATGCCAGTTGCGGAAAGTTGTGCGTTAGATCCGAATGAAGATGAGGACGATGATGAACTTTATGGTTAGCATATGTGACACTTCGAAAAGTTTTGTGGCTTGATACAATGGTATTCTATGGTAGTCACAAAAAATAAATGAGATTTGTTTCAGATCGTAGTGAAGTAAGACATCCCATGAAGGAGGTCAACTTCTATACAGATGGTGCGATTAAAAATTTGGTGTCAAGAATTTCCATTTTGGACAAGCTGAAGAACTTCACTCGCAAAGTAAGCTATTTGCTATTTTTAACAGTTTTTGAATCTAATATTAGATAAAATCTTCTTGTAAAATTCAATTTAAATAGACTGAAGCTGGGAGTAGCCTCGAGATCATGAACCTGACGGACAAAGAAGCTTATTCGTAAATTGTTATTTTTTAAAAATATATCAGACTTGTTGGTGTTAAATCTAAATCTATTTCCTTCCAAAGATAAGTGTACCATTTAGTCACAAGATATCATGCGTTATTGTGAAAATCGTGAAAGGTGATCAATAAAAACGTAAATCTTTAAAACGCAGTAAGATGCATGGTTGAGCAATACATCATGTGAAATAATTTATAATAGGAGCTTGTGTTTATTGACGATGAAGACGATTTCAAGTTGCAGCATAACAAAAAGTATTTGTATAGTTGTTGTAAAAGAAACATAATTAATGCGCAACGGGTTTTGGGGTTAATCCGAAGAATCGCTGGTCCAAAGTTTGAAAGTTCGGTCAAACGCTGAAGTAGCTATATATGTGCAGTCTGGAGATATATCCACGCTCATCACGCGTCCATTATGCCCACTTAATGTCTTTATAGGCTGAAATGTAGAACTCAGCCAAAGCTAGAAATAAAAGTAAATATTATTATCTATTTAGAATCAAATAAGTGGCACAACATACCTTCGCAGTTGCATCGTATGACGAAGATACAAAATATTTTCCGTCATTTGGTTGGTACTTGCAGGCTGAAACTAAGTTTACATGAGCTGGAACTGTGTAAAGACACGTTCGTTGTCGAACGTCCCATATGCGAACAGAGTGGTCTTCACTTGCAGTAATTATATGATATCTAAATCGTGTGAACAATAAAGAGTGAGTTACAATGAGAAAATTATTAAATGGCAGTTAAAATTATCACCCACCCATTCGAAGAGCAGTCAATTCCATACAAGGATTTTAAGTGGCCTTCAAGAAACATGACACAACGTCCTGTGCGGAGATCCCAAACTCTTCCGAATGCATCGAGTCCGCTGTAAACAATTACAAATTTTAGAAGTTTCACTGCAGGTGACCAACTTATTATAAGGCGACAAACTTACCCAGTTACAGCTAAAGATCCATCTGGATGAAATGAAATACAGTGGACTGGTTTACTATGACCCTCTTGATGCAAAACTTCCTCAGTTTGTTCTAAATCCCACAATCTCCAAGATGAATCGTAGCAACAAGTTGCCAAAAATCGTCCAGACGGGTGATAAGCTAGTTTTGAAACCCGCTTATTGTGCCCTGGAACATCTGCTTGAGGTTCATCACTGAGGAGTTTCAATATTAAAATCGTTATAACTAATTCAAAGAACACATAATTTTCAACTCTATGAAGCAGCAAGGTTTAACCTGACTAAATTCCATAGTTTCACTGAACCATCGGCACCGCAAGATGCAAGACCGCATGCTTTGTCGTCTAATGTCTTTGTTGCTTCGGGGTGAAAGACAACAGCTCCGATATTATTTTGGTGACCTTTTAATGTCCTAATTAAGGTACAGTCTGGAACTGACCATAGCTTGATTAAACTACTCCTAAAACAGGATATTCAACAAGATTATTAAACTTCAATCTGAACGAACACTGAAACTAATCAATTCTGCAATTTAATAAAATTTACCATGACCCAGTGACCAGCATTTTAGAGTCTGGTGAAAACTGAATAGAAGAAATAGGCCTGGAATCCCCTACTTGACTGGACTGATTACCAAAACGTTGTAGCTGTTTCTGCAATTCTTGTCTTTGAGCGACTTTAACAGTATCAGGTAAGTCTCGTCTCAGTCTTGCCTCTTCCAACCTCGCTCTAGCTCTTTGTAATGAGTACACTGCAATTCACAATTTCACAGTAGTTGAGTTAGGATCTCATTTAACTCAAATATTTAGCCAGATACCTGCTATCCATTCCCTGGCGACCTTCAAACTTCCAGGACCTTCGTGATACCAAGTTACTGCTTTGTTATCCTTTTCTTCCGGTGGTTGGTAATCTTCTAGTAGTTTTCTTTTCAGTAGAGCAGCTGGACCAAGTCTGTTATTAATAATTATTTTACCCTCATAAATACAATGCCATTCTGGAAGTCATGGGATTAGTATTTCACGAATGAACATTAAGAGGGTACCATTCCTTACCTAGATAGCACTTCCTTTAGTCGTTCTCGTCTGTCAGCTGGACCTTCGCCAAAAAAACAAATAGGCTCCCCTAACGTCCGCAAATCTTTCTTAACTTCAACATCATCGGTACTAACTTTCATTAACCGCAGCCGCTTCTTTCTCTCCAACTCTTCAAGGGAAGCTTGCTTCTCCTTATTAAGACTTTCTTCAATCGCCATGTACTCTGAAAAATAAATCAGAACACATCAAACTCTCGAAACATAATCATGGTTGACTGATTGGTTAAGGATATCATCTCGAGCAACTTCAAATGCCGGTAGCTAATTCTTAACATCTTACCATTGGAAATATTGATGTTCCCTGCCTTGACGGCAGACTGGATGGCGGACTGTTCATCGTCAAACTCCATTCTAATCACAAGAACAAGAA